>Ga0187882_1000920_pt1 | contig 31206 bp, 28 predicted proteins | sample June2016WEW_19_1_3_FD_132991 | JGI IMG/M metagenome (GOLD analysis project Ga0187882, IMG submission 132991) | Peatland microbial communities from SPRUCE experiment site at the Marcell Experimental Forest, Minnesota, USA - June2016WEW_19_150 | ecosystem: Environmental > Terrestrial > Soil >... | reverse complement strand
TTCTGTCTACTCGCCTACTCCGTATGAAATGCAATTTCAAGAGACTACTTCTGATAGAACCTACTCTTCTCTAGATCAACTAGGTCGTACTTCATTCCCATTACCTCGACAGACCGCGCTCCGACTTTTGTGGTTACTACTGTTCCGTCCTTGCCGACCACAACGCCGTCAATCATGATGACCTCACCTTTCGCGATTCCCATCACCGCTTTGCCCCTCTCGAGGTCCAACACCGTCACGTCAGCATCCGCCCCCTCCCCAAGGTGCCCTTTAGAGACCATACCAAACATCTTCGCAGGATTGACCGACGTTTTCTCAACGAACTCACCGATAGTCAGAGCACCGAATTTGACCAACGAGAGCCCAGACTCCACCGTGACATTTCTTGGAAAAGACCCTCCGTCCGTGCTTATCGCATCAACAATGAACTTGCCGTCTTGGTTTTTGCGTGTCGCACAGAGAAATGCGCTCGAAGGAACGTTGACGAGGAAACTGACCCAGGCATCTGTGCGAGCCCTCTGCCAGAGTCGGACTGCTTTTGATCCAGAGAGGAGCACGCATTCGCCTCCGAGCTCCACGTTGACTTTCGCGAAGCCGTCCAAAATCGCCCTTTCCAGCCCGTGCTCGCTAGCCGGGTACTTGCCTAGACGAAGGCAACTGCGAGTCACGAGGCTGTCTGGGACTCCTTTCGTGCATTTCCCACCTGTCCCGTTGATGACAGCAAGGTATGATTCTGACACTATGTTGCTCCTTCCGGTTAGCGCTTTCAGCCCTTCGAGGCTCTCCTGGATGGGATCATTTGTCAGACCTCGGAAGTAGCTGTTGACGTGCGCTATGTGGAGACTGTTTTGGCCGGCGAGTTCGACCGCTTCCTTCAACCCGTGAAGATTACTTCCCGTGGCGGTAGTTCCTGCATGGAAGGCAACGTATGCCTTCCGCCGATTGGCCACTTCGATTATCCTTCGCGTGCAGTCGGGAGTGAATGGGTGGTGGCCCCCGACTATTTTTACACCTAGCGCACCATGATGAAGAGATTTGCTGACGATTCCGTCGATTTGTTTCTCGGAAAGTTCTGTTCCCTTGGCATTGCCGTATGAGCGAACATCCGTGACGGTTGCCACATTCATCCCCGACCCGTACTCTCTAATGTTCTTGCAGAGCACATCCATGCGCTCGCTGAAATCGACGGCCGTTATGACGCCAACTTTCGCCATCATCCTGTATCCGATGCGGTTCGCATGCATATGAGAATCGATTACACCAGGAATCACCGCTTTCCCGTAGGCATTGATTATTCTGTCAGCGGTATGCAGATCAATTCCGCCAGTGGCGAGCCTCACCTTCCCCCCAGCAATACCTACGTCAAGATATTCGTCAACACCATTGTGAGGGTCAACAACACGGCCTCCAACGAGCAACAAATCAAAGTGCAGCATGTCTATCGCGCAGAGATAGCGACGTGTGACTAAAAAGAATGAACACGCATTGAAGTGTTCATTGGGGAGAGGACTAAGTGCTAATTTTCAATTCTTTCCCAAACAGAATCTTGATTCCTTCGTTTTGACTTGCAGACGAAAATAGTCTTGTTGGCACGCCAGACGACTTCCCCTACAAGAAACGGCCCTGTTGAATCAAAAGGCAAATGAAAAATCTGAGTAGCATTCTTGTGAAATGAAACATGAGACCAACGACCCGCTCTTCCAATTTCCGCCCCTTTACATGGAGAGAACACCCATTCTGGGGAACGAACGTAGATGCAACCTTTGCTAGAACAGGTGCATCTGCGAGCAACAATATTCGGGCATTATATTTCGCACAAGCGCGTGAGATTGCGAGGGTCAAATCGGACGTGTTTGCGCTATCAAGTCCTGTCTCATTTGAGAAATTCCTATCTAGAGTGATTGAATCTCATCCTAGGCTTGCCAGCATCAGAAAGAACCTCCATTTCATAGTGCATGGCGTCGAGGGAACTGAATCATTGTTTATCACCCTAGAGCTGAGTGATGGGGATGAAGTTGCGATACTAGTCCCCGTCGTAGGAGGTTGAACACGGAACGAAGTGCTCTGCAATACCCTAATAGAGGGCTGCTCGACTCAAAGGTCGAGCCAACTAATGTCGTTTCTATGCGGCTATTTGTTTGGCAATCGCTGACAAGGCATCATTTGCCTTTTCAAGTTTGGTCAGTCTTTGTCCTAGCCTCGATTTCTCTGCCACAATTCGGGTCTTCCTCTCAGTTACCATCCTCATTACTTCCCTAGGAGACGGTCCACCAATCGTTTCTCGTTTCCTGAGACTTTCAGCAGGATCCAAAGCTTCTCGAATCGTATTCTCGTCCAAATTAAGTGCCTTGCCCGTTACTTCGCGAGCAGCGTTATCTATCATTTCAGCAGTTATGGCATTCGCTTCTTTATGTTGCTCGATGGCTTCTCGAACAACTTTGCCAACAATTCGATGCGCTGTACGGAAGGAGAAGTTCTTCTTTCTCACGATCATGTCGGCAAGGTCAGTTACCGTTGTGAATCCCTCTCCAGCTCTCTTTTTCATAGTCTCTTTGTTTACAGTCAATGTTGACACGACCTCAATCGCTATCTTGAGTACGCCATGAATCTCGTCGAAGGCAGCGGACAACGCACTTCCAACTTCGCCTGCATCGCGCGAGATTCCATGAGGAAGAGCCTTTAGAGAAGTTTGCATTCTCTCGAGATGGCCGAAAATTCTGCTTACAGATCCTCCTTTCAAAACTTCAGCCATTACTGGATTCTTTTTCTGCGGCATTATGCTACTTATTGATGCGAATCGGTCAGCAATTTCCACCATGCCATATTCATAGGTACTCCAGAGAACCAAGTCCATCCCCAATCGACTTAGGTTAGTAGAAAGTATAGCTAGATCTGAGGCCACTTCCTGTTCAACATCATGAGAACTGATCGCATCCAGAGTGTTCTCGAGAAGCCCATCAAATCCAAGCAATTCCGTGGTTCTCGTTCGGTTTATCGGGAATCCCGTTCCTGCCAACGCGCACGCGCCTAAGGGGTTCAGGTTGATCCGCCGGTACGCATCTTCGAGTCTCTGAATGTCTCGCTCGAAAATATCTGCAACTGCAACCAAATAATGTCCGAGAGTTATGGGTTGAGCGTGCTGCGTGTGCGTGTATCCTGACATTATCGTACTTGAGTGCTCTTCGGCTCGTTGCAGCAAAACGTTCCTCAATTCGACCATCTGTTGGATGATTTCGTTTATCATCGCTCTCGCACGCATCCTGACGGTACAGGAAATAATGTCATTTCTGCTTCTAGCGGTGTGCAACTTACCGCCAACATCCTCCCCGACTTTTCCTATGATGAACGATTCCATGTTCATGTATTGGTCGTTCAGATAGGGATCAAACTTCAATCCCGCCTCGCCCATTTGTTGCAATTCCAATAAGGCTATCATTATCTTCGAACCATCGTCCCTTCCTATTATGCCGGTTTCGACTAGCATGGCAACATGAGCCTGATTCATTTGTACAAGGACATCAAACCGTGTGTCTTCACGTCTCGGCTTGTAGTACTCTATCACTTCGTCTGCAGACTTTTCTTTCAGGCGTTCACCCATAACCTTGAGTTTCTTTTCCAAAACAAACACCATTGAAATTAACCACTCTCTAAGCCGAGTAGAATCTCTTGAACCAATTTAATGTCTTCTACGATTTTTCGCGCGTTCATGGTATCGTTTTGTGGCCAACGAAGACGCATGTTGGCAGTATCGCGTTGTGTCATGGGCTCTTGAGTGCGATAGATGATTCTTCTGGAGTGATGCTGAAACACGTAGCGTCTCCCTTTGGAGAATCGCCGTCCACCATGTGAACAAAGCATAAGTGGTTCTTGAAGTTGCTACGAGGTATCCAAATCAATTCGTTGCTTGGCGCATTGTCGGAGAAGCCTTTAATCTCGGTATCTGCACGTGACCGAATATTGTGATTGAATGGCCCAAGACGATCTAACGAAAATTCTTGGGGTATCCAAGTCTGATGTAGATAGGGGAATGAACCTCCATCAAGAATCGATCGTATGCGATGCGCAATTCAACGAACCGGCTGTCTTCTCTGAGCCTTTGATCGCTAAGACAAAAGAGTTACTTGACAGGAAATTGAGAGGATGGGCTGTCTTTAGTCAAATTGACAATTTCAGGGTCGCTGAGATAGCTAAGGGCGGAAAGGCAAGAGATCTCTACACTGAAGCCTGGAAGTTATCTGGCGTTACGGCGGGAAGTACGACTCTCGGTTATGATATGGCGGCAATCGGTCACGCCGTTCATAAGAACGACATCCTTTCTGACCTCGGCATCGGATTGAAAGCGACTCGTGCAGACCACATTCTCGCGGCAAAGAAAACAGGGAGACATGCAATCATCTGGAACTTCCAGGATAGCATTGCTCTCGAGCCGCCCAGAGTCTGGGTTGAGGATAACCTTGCACTGCTTGAAGCATACTACAATGTCGGCATCAGAATGATTCAATTGACTTACAACTTGAGAAATCTGTCCGGAGATGGTTGTACAGAGCGATACCAATCTGGGTTGAGTCAATTTGGGGTGAAGGTTGTTGAGAAGATGAATGAATTGGGGATGATTGTCGATACGGGTCATTGTGGAGTTCAGACTACACTTGACGCTGTTGAGGTTTCGAAAACTCCTGTTGCGGCTTCGCATACGAGCTGTCGATCTGTATATGATCATCCCAGAGGGAAATCTGATGAAGAGCTGCAAGCCATAGCCGAGAAAGGCGGATTTATTGGAGTGTACACGCATCCGGCTTTCATAACCAAAGGCGGTAGAGGAACAGTGAAGGACTTCCTAGACCACGTCGATTATTTAGTGAAACTCGTGGGCGTCGATCATGTTGGCATAGGTACAGACTGTTGGGACATTTCGAATATTTCGGACATGCTGGTAGATGCTATGGACAAGGAGGTCGGTAGGTTCTGGACAGGGTTCACGAAGGAGCACGAGATCTCGCGTTGGGTGCATCCACCCAAAACAGGTCCCTTGGCGTGGTCGAATTGGCCAAGCCTCACAATCGGGTTGATCTCAAGAGGATATTCTGACCAAGAAATCAAGAAGATAATTGGGGAAAACTTTCTTAACATATTCCGCGAAATATGCGGTTAGAGACGCGAATGGCATTTCAGAACGGTTACACGGGTCGTGTGCTTCGGATTAATCTGTCCACAGAAAGCATTAGGACCATTGAAGGGGCATATGTAGAGGATCGCGAACGGTTCATCGGCGGTTCAGGGTTAGCTGCGAAGGTACTCTTCGATGAATTGAAACCAAAGACGGACCCTCTCGGACAAGATAATCTATTGATATTCATGGCTGGGCCACTCACCGGGACTAGTTGGCCGAGCACAAGGTACGCTGTCGTCTGCAAATCTCCCCTTACAGGAATGTATGGGGAAGCTACGGCGTCTGGGCACTGGGGGCCACAACTCAAAATGGCGGGGTATGATGGGATGATTCTTGAGGGTAGGGCGGAAAACCCCGTTTATATTTGGGTGAGCGATGGCGAAGTGGAGATACGAGATGCATCGCATCTGTGGGGTATGAAGGTCCATGAAGTAGGAGAAGCTCTAAAACGGGAAATCAAGGAGAGTGGTTTCAAAGCTCTCACCATAGGACCCGCGGGAGAGAGGTTGGCAGGAATAGCTGCCATTATTGAGTGTTATCACGGCAGCGCTTGTGCGAGATGCGGAGTCGGAGCAGTGATGGGGTCAAAGAACTTGAAAGCTATCGCCGCCCGGGGAACTAGCATCGTCGGTGTAGCCAAAGAGGAGGAGTACAAGGCTGTCTTGAGGAATGGTCTGGTTACACTAACCCAAAATTCTGAGGGAATGAGGAAGTATGGAACGCCAGGCGGGACAGCACCGGCTGAACTCACAGGTGACCTGCCCATCAAGAACTGGTCTGTCAATAGTTGGCGAAATGAAGTCGAGAAAATCTCGGGAGAAACCTACGCAGCAACGATACTGAAGAAACCTGCTGCATGTCATAGGTGTTCGGTTGCTTGCAAAAGGGAAATTGAGGTTAAGGAAGGGCCCTACAAGGGTGTCGAAGGTCACGGGCCGGAGTACGAGACTGTGGCCGGTTTCGGATCCTTGCTACTCAACGATAATTTAGGGTCGATTGCATATGCGAACGCCCTTTGCACAGCCTACGGAATGGACACTATTTCGTGTGGAGGTGTTGTCGCATTTGCGGCCGAGTGTTACGAGCATGGGATAATCACGAAGAATGATACTGAAGGTCTGAGTCTAGAGTGGGGTAACCATAAGGACTTGGTGAGTTTGGTTGAATTAATTGGCGAAAGGCGGGGAATTGGAAAGCTGCTCGGTGACGGGTCGAAGGTTGCGTCCCAGAAATTGGGTAGAGGTTCTGAAAGGTTCGCTATCAATGTCAAGGGGATGGAATTGCCCGCTCATGACCCACGAGCCTACGAGAGTCTCGCGTTGGGATACGCTACTGCGAATAGAGGAGCTGATCATTTGACCGCATGCTCTCACTGGGTGGAGCGGAGTACGAAAATCCCCGAACTTGGTTATCTGTCAACTCTTGATAGGTTTACGACTGACGGGAAAGCTGAGCTAGTCGCGAAAATGCAGAACTATATGGCCGTGTTAGACTCTCTGGCCTTATGCAAGTTTGATCTCTTCTGTGGAACCACATACACTCACATCGCGAACGCGCTATCTGCCGTTACTGGTATCGACTGGACCGTTGAGAAACTCCAGAAAACTGGGGAGAAGATTTACAATTTGAAGAGGATGTTTAACGTTCGGGAAGGTGTCTCCAGAAAGGACGATACGTTACCGGAGCGAATCTTGACCAAACCCATCGTGCAAGGTGGAACGAAAGATCACGTCCCTAACTTAGAAAGAATGCTTAATGAGTACTATGAGATCAGAGGCTGGGATGAGCAGGGAGTTCCCATGGAAGAGACTCTTGAAAGATTGGGATTGTCTTAGACTATCACAGTCTTAGAAATGACTTGGAATTATGAAGAGGAGTGTGTGAGCGGTCAGATTTCGCTCGCCTTGCCTACGCAGACAACCCAGTCGCCGGGGCTCACTTTCGGGTAGGTTCTGATCGAAAGAATGACGCCGTCGTTTGGTGCTGTTACACGCTCAATTTCCTTGCCGAATATGTCGCAAATCTTCCCAATAGTGTCGCCCTTCCTGACCATGTCATGTACTCTCTTTTCCACAAGGTAGAAGCCGCCTGAATTGCAGGAGATGAAGTCTCCGTCTCCTAGTAGATATTTCTCCCGAAACTTTGGCTGCCCTTCGATTAGCCCGAGATACTTCATTACGTTCCTGAGGCCGGAAAGAAACGTGTCAACTGCAACTTGGTTGAAACGGCTTTCGCCGCCAATTTCAACAAGAGACGATCGCGCGCCAAGTTCTAGAGCCGCGGTGGTTGAGAGACCCTTTGTGGGGTCGGATTTCCAAATGAGTTCAAGTCCCCAAGCCTTGGCCAACTTCAATGCGTCTTCACCCTCTCCACACCACTCGGCGAGGGGCCCTATTCCGAGTATGTTTCCTCCACCGTGCAAGTCTATGAAACACTGAGATTTGCGAATCACTTCATTTGTGAGAATGTACGCAATTCTTTCAGTAATGAACCCCTCTTTTTTACCAGGGAAGACTCGATTGAGGTTAAGGTGATCGATTGGGCTAATGCGGGAACCCGCCTCGAATGCTGGTGTATTAACGATGGGTATGTCAATTATCGCACCTTTCAACTCTTGAGGGTTCAATTCCTGTGCAAACTTGTTAGCCGCGAGCATGCTTTCATATTCGTCGCCGTGGACCCCTGCCACGACGCTTACAGTTGAACCGTCGTGCTTGCCATTCACAAGTATGACCGGCATCTGGATCGGAGAGCCATCGGCGCGGTTAGCGACATGGAGGAAGCCATTAGATTTGGTGCCAGGTTCCGCGATGACGGAGCCTATTTGCAGCGCTTTTCTCATTAAGTGGCCTTCTTGCTCTCTAAGGGTCCTACGCCCCAGGAGTATTCCAATGGTACCTCAATCGGTTTACTTTCTTCGAAACGGCTGTACCTGTACTCTTCCATGTTGAATTCCTTTGATTTGCCAGACATTACCAAGTCGGCCATTGCTTTGCCGATCATCGGGGAAAGTTTGAACCCATGCCCGCTCATTCCGAACGCGCAAAAGAAACCGTCAATCGTTGGCAGTTCACTTAGGATGGGGTACCCATCCAGCCCGTCATCTGAGATTCCTGCCCAGCCGCCCACTTGAACAGCGTTGGCGAAGGCGGGGAACCTCAGCACTGCATCGTTCGCGAATTTCAAAGCCTCCCCCGATTCAACTGATTCGCCGAATCTGTCTGGGTTCAGGTTTGCGCGGCCTTCTGGAGATGTTGGGGCGGCTCCGCCCACAATTGTTCTCTGTCCATCCGGCCTGAAGTATGAGTCTTGAGGAACATCAAACACAATTGGGTGAGAAGCTCCGAAATCGGCGGGTCGTTTGAAGACTGCGAGTTTGCTTCTCCGGAGCTTTAGCGGGAACTTAACTGAGATCATGTCCCCGATTTGCTGAGACCAAGAACCAGTGGCGCATACGACTTTCGGGGTTTCGATGTTGTCCTTGTCTGTTTTCACTCTGACAATTTTGCCACCTGAGGTTTCGATTCCCGTTAGTTTAGTTTTCTGAAGAATCTTGACACCCATTTTCTCTGAACGCGAGGCAAGTGAGGTCACGAAGGACGATGAATCTGCGTAGCCTGCGGCAGGTTCCCAAGCTCCAATGGCAATTCCATCAAGTGCCAAGCGCGGTTCGATGCGGCGAATCTCATCATTTGAGACCACATCAACATTGACGCCGACATCGTTTTGCATCGCCACGGTGCCTTTCAAGTTCGCCGCGTCGTTTATCCCTACAAGCACTAACAATCCAGTACGGGTGAAGCCTGAGTGTCCACCGACCTCTTTATCGAAACTTTGGAAGAATTCCAAACTCTTCAGGGCGAGTTTAGATGTCTCCCTGTGTGGGTAGTGGCAACGTACTATTGCTGCAGATCTACCTGTAGCTCCGAATGCCAAGAAATCTTTCTCCAAGAGTACGATATTCTTCTGTCCTGCTTTCGCAAGGTGAAACGCAATATTCGCACCAGTGGAACCGCCTCCCACGATGACGACATCTGCGCGGTCCATTTCAATTACATCAAATATCAGGTTTGAAGTCACAATTTAGTGTTTGGAATTGCCCGTCCTAACCGGGCATAACGTATAGTGTAATGAATAGTATATTCTACGTGTAATTACTGGAATCGCGGTTGGGGAAAGGCATTAAAGCAGAACCCGGCCAATTATCCCCTACAAAGGAGAAGAAGAAAATGCGAAAAGCGATTTTGTTTTCAATAATTCTCATGCTCGCTATGACATCTACCACAATGCAAATCGGCTCTGTCCGCGGGCAAAACACTACATTCACAGTCGGCTGGGCCGCAGCAACAATGGATACCCTGAACCCCACTGCGATGACGCTCGCTGATGGCGGAGCCTACAACGTAATTCACGCAATATACGACACGCTTGTCAGATCAGATGAGAACGGCAGCCCCATTCCTGGCTTGTCTGTAAGCTGGACATACAAGGACCCAACAACTGTTGATTTTCAACTTGTACACAACGCGACCTGGCATGATGGAACACCCTTCACTTCAGATGACGTAGTCTTCACCATTAACCTGTTCCTCGCTCACAAGGAATTTCCTTTGATGCGAACTTACGTTCAAACAATGAAGTCAGTTCAAGCGCTTGACAAGTACAGCATTGAAATTGTCACCACCAAACCTGATGCCACGCTTATGGATTTCAGGCTGTTTGGCTTGATAATTCTCCCGAAGCACATTTGGGAACCTATTGCAAACTATACCACATACACTAACGATAACCCGATAGGTACAGGCCCATTCAAGTTTGTGAAATGGGGAGGCCCGAACACTTTCGTCCAGTTTGACGCCAACACAAATTACTTCAACGGCAGTCCGAAATTTGACCACCTAGTTCTCAGGTACTTCACATCGTACAACGCAATGGCTTTGGCAATACAGTCGGGCGAAATAGATTATGCAGGCCCGCTGTTCACACCCGCACTTGTTCCAACACTTACCTCAGCTAGCGGAGTGCAAGTGATCACAAGACCGGACCCAAGGTACTACTACTTCGACTTCAATGCATATCCTGGTGGTTCAGGAAACCCAGCACTTAGGGACAAAAATGTCAGAATTGCCCTGTCACATGCAATCGATAATGTGGCATTGTCACAAGTAGTTTGGGCTGGATTCGCTCTCCCACAAAATACTACGATTCCTTTGGCACTGGGAGATTGGGTCAATCCGAACACGCCTTCGTACGCCTTCGATTTGAAACTGGCAGCGCAAATGCTGGATGCTGCTGGGTACAAAGTTGGAAGCGATGGCGTTCGAGTAGGCCCGAACGGAGTGAGACTAGCATTGAAGATTGAAGTCCCCTCAAATTACGCTGAGGAGTACAGGGCAGCACAAACGATTGCAAACTGGTGGAAGCAAATTGGTGTCGACGCGACACCAATGATTACGGAGATCGGTGCATTTGCCGACAATTCCGTCAACTGGAAATTTGACACATACATATGGGTCTGGTCAGCAGGCGCAACACTTGACCCCGACTGGTTCGTGTCCATGTTCCAGTCCACCGAAGCCCAACCAGCCCCCAACCCCGGCCTGAGCGATTCGGGTATGAGCAATAGCACATACGATGCTTTGTACCAACTACAGATAAGTCAAACAGACCCGAATCAGAGAAGACAGACCATCTGGAAAATGCAAGACATAATCCACCAAGAAGCAGCGTACGTTGGTCTATACGACCCACTCGCGGTCCAAGCGTTCAGGAGCGATAGGTTCATGGGCATTCCAGCAGGCAAACTACCGCCGCTAAACCAGTTTGCAACGAATAACCTTCTGCTTAAGATAGGCCCTCTCTCTGCGCCAGTGGCAACTTCGCAAACAATGGCAACATCAATGACTGAAAGCACAACTGCTGCCCCGGCCATGGGCATGAGCACTGAAACCCTAACGGCCCTAGTCGTTGCGGTCGTTTTGATAATTGCCGTCGTGGCTTTCGCGGCAAAAAGAAGAAAATCTCCACCGAAGGGGCGATAGCCCCTTTCCCCTTTTTTCTCTAGTTCTAATTAGGGACATTCGCCATGGTCAACGTCACTTATGTGGCGAAGAAAATCCTCGGCTTACTTGTTACAATTTTCCTTGTTTTGTCGTTCAACTTCTACCTGTTTAGGATTCTACCCGGAAACCCATTTACGCTTCTATACAGGGGCGCGAGTCTTCCACCTGAGGCGAAGCGTGATCTCAACGCTCAGTTTGGTCTTGACCAACCCCTCTGGGTTCAATACTTGATTTACATGCGAAACACTGCGTCCGGTAACTTCGGCATATCGTACCAAACACATGCCTCTGTGCTTGGGCTAGTTGTGCCCAGTTTGATTAACACGGTGGTCCTCCTTTCCGTAGCCTCCGCAATCTCGATCGGTGGTGGGATACTCATTGGAATGATCGCAGCATGGCGCCGAGGGTCAAGAATTGACGTGACATTCTCGGCGGCCACGCTCGTGATGTATTCCATGCCAACTTTTTGGTTGGGGCTCGTTCTCTTGTTTGTTGGAGTGATATACCTTGGCCTTCCTGTAGGAGAGATGTGGACAATATCATTCGGAACAGTCGACATGCTGACTCAGTTCGCTGACCTGATGAGGCATATGATTCTGCCCCTACTGACGTTGGTTTTAGGGTTGGTCGGTCAATATGTGCTAGTTATGAAAGGTGCTCTTCTTGATGTTTTCACCGAAGACTACATGATAACAGCGCGGGCTAAGGGGATATCTAACAGAAAGCTTCTGTGGGACCACGGGTTCAGAAACGCAATTCTTCCGATGATGACGCTCGTGGCCTTAAACCTCGGCCTGAGTATTGGTGGTGCCATTCAGACCGAAACCGTGTTCTCGTGGCCAGGCATGGGGCTCCTGATATATCGCTCAATCTTGGCAAGGGACTACCCGGTTCTCCAGGGCGCCTTCCTTATGGTTACAATCGCGGTCATATTTGCAAATTTCATCGCGGACATGTTGTACCCCTTCCTGGATCCTCGGGTGGCCTCTAAATGAGTAACCAGACAGTGCTTGAAAGCGAGGAGAAATACTCCACAGCAAGAGCCTACATCAAGACATTTGTCGAATTCTCACGACTCTACCGCAGAAACAGAATGGGCGTCATTGGACTTTGCATGCTCATCTTCTTCGTCGCCGTCGCAATCCTAACCCCATACCTCGCTCCATATGATCCAACAACAACTTTCTCCTCGGCTTTTCTACAACCCCCCAGTTGGACTCATTTGTTTGGAACAAATGAGGCGGGGCAAGATTTGTTCAGCCAAGTGGTTTACGGCACTGGGCCTTCGTTGATAATTGGTTTCGCGGCTGCCCTTATCGCGACTACAATTGGAACCTTAATCGGTTTAACCGCAGGCTATTTCGGTCAACTTATTCGAGACTTACTCATGAGATTGACTGACTTCTTCCTTGTCATTCCCGCCCTTGTGTTAATGATCGTTCTAGCTAGCATAATGAGTTCAGGCTTGACAAGCATAATCCTCGCCATAGGTCTAGTCGGTTGGACTGGGACAGCTCGCGTGGTCATGTCGCAAACACTCTCGCTAAGAGAACAAACGTTCGTTGAAGCAAGCAAAGCATCAGGCGCAGGCGACTTCTACATCCTAAGGAGTCACATCCTTCCAAATGTGATGCCAGTTGCTTTCGCGCAAACAGTTCTCGTGGTCGCGAATTCAATTCTATACGAAGCGACCCTCACTTTCTTGGGGTTAGGCAACCCAGCCCAAATTACATGGGGGCAAATCCTTCAGTTTGCTTTCGTCTCTGGAGCAATTACAACATCTTGGTGGTATGTTCTACCACCCGGCATCAGCATCATGCTAGTGGTTCTGGCATTTTCCTTAACTGGTTACTCTCTCGACTCGATCTTCAACCCTAGGGTGAGAAAAATCTGAGAAAGGGAGGAGAGCGAAATGCTTAGGGTCGAGGATCTTAAGACATATTACAAGACACCCCAGGGCTTTTTGAAAGCTGTTGACGGCGTTTCCTTCACGTTGGAGAAGGGTGAAATTCTAGGCCTGGTCGGAGAGTCCGCTTGTGGCAAAACAACGGTGGCATTGTCCACGATAAGACTGCTTTCGCCAGCGGCTCAAGTAATGGGAGGAAAAGTCCTGCTTCACGGCGAGGACCTGCTCGAAAAGACCGAGAATGAGATGAGGCAAGTGCGGTGGAGGAACATTTCGATAATCTTTCAAGGCGCCCTCAATTCTCTGAACCCGGTACTATCAGTTAAGCAGCAGATCGCTGAAGCGATCCTTGCGCATTTACACCTCAGCGGAGAAGAGGTTGATACGGCAATTAACCGCCTCTTCACAGCAGTCCGTCTAGATCCAGATAGAAAACGCAACTATCCGCACGAGTTCAGTGGCGGGATGAAACAACGAGTAATGATCGCCATGGCCCTCGCGTGCAACCCCGAGGTCGTTATCGCTGACGAACCCACTACCGCTCTCGACGTCATTGTGCAACGCCAGATCCTTGACCTCATACGAAACTTACGTGATGAACTACATCTCTCCATGATTCTAATCACTCACGATCTTTCCGTCGTGGCGCAACTCTGCGACAAGGTCGCTATCATGTACGCTGGCAAAATAGTGGAATTTGGCGACATTTTCACAATATTCGAAAACCCAAAACACCCCTACACTCAGGCGTTGCTGAAATCGATACCTAAGATGGAAGCGACCAAGGCTAGGCTAAGCCACATTCCGGGGTCTGTCCCAGATTTGACAGGGGAAGTGCCAGCCTGCCGATTCTATGGTAGGTGCCAATTTGGGCAACGGGTCTGCGAAGAGGTCGAACCTAAAATCGAGCAAAGTGGGCCGCAGAGCTCCGTCGCTTGCCACTTCTGGAGGAGCATCGAACCCCGATGAACCACGTAGACAACGCTAACGTTTTGGTTCAGATAAAGAATCTGAAAAAACACTTCCCGGTCAGGCGAGCGTTCTTTTCTGGGGTCAAGCCTAGCGAAGAATTCGTTCATGCTGTTGATGGAATCAGCTTCGACATTCATGACCGCGAGGCGATCTCGATTGTTGGAGAGTCCGGATGCGGCAAAACGACACTTGCCCGATTGATCTTGAGGCTGATGGAGCCGACTGAAGGGACAATTACTTTCGATTCCCAAGATCTCTTTGCGGCAACAAAGAAAGAAATGCGTAAGGTTAGAGTACAAATGCAAGCAGTTTTCCAAGATCCGTATGCTTCGCTCGACCCGAAGAAAACAATTCTCCAAATCGTCTCGGAGCCATTATCCGTTAACCATGTAACCAAACGCGGCAGGGAGACGTTTGAACGAGTGAATGCGGCTTTAACTGCAGTGGGATTTACTTCACCTCAACGATTTCTCGCGAAGTTTCCGTATGAGTTGAGTGGCGGGCAGAGACAGAGAGTTGCAATGGCACGGGCAATGGCCGTTAACCCTCGCCTAATCATAGCAGACGAACCCGTGTCTATGTTAGACGCGTCGATCCGAGCTGAGATCCTCAACCTCATGCTCAACCTCCAACAAGAATTCAACTTGACCTACGTCTTCATAACCCATGACCTCGCAGTTGCACGATATGTTTCCGACCGAATGGCAGTCATGTACTTGGGGAGGATAGTTGAGATCGGGCCGGCGGAAGATGTGTGCACAAAACCGGCACACCCCTACACCAAGGCACTTCTCTCAGCTCTTCCTACGACCAACCCCCAACAACGCCACGAGGGCGTTGAAGTCAAAGGCGAGGTTCCAAGCGCCGTGAAGATCCCGAGCGGCTGCAGATTTCGACCGCGATGCTTGTACGCATTCGACAAGTGCGAGGTTGAACCCGAAATGATTAAGGTCGGGGAGGGTCACTACGCAGCGTGCTGGTTGGTCGAAAAGCCCTAACCCACTTGAGTCAACTTGCGAGTCAACTCAATAACCCTGCTCTGATCGTCGAAATCTGATGGTTCCGACCTCTTATCAATCGCCATCTCGAAATCCTCTATTGCTCGCCTGAGCGATGAGACCGCCCAGCTGATTTCTTTTTGAGAATGGTCGCTCAGAAATTGGAGTTTGATAGTTTGGGCCCACGGGTTAAGGTAGACCATTGAATTCTCAAACACACCGTCGATCCACAACGAAGGATTCCTTGATGGGGCATAGTGAATATTCAACATTGTCTTGACGCCATTCTCATGCGACAAGAGTACCACCCGGGCGTTCACCGATGATGCGGTTCCAGACCTCTCCTGTCGAGCGTTCACGTGTTTCGAGCCAACCACCCATTCGGTCAAGTCGAGTAGTTGTGCGAGCTTCATCGAATACTGAGTTTGGTTAGGTCTTCCCCCAATGCCGTAGCTTACAGTGAGCGAGAGCAGCTTAGATGAGCCGTCGCCAGCCATCTGCCTCAGTTCACTCATTCCAGTCTCGAGCGTCAGAAGGTTAGGCGAACAAAAACAGAGGCCGTTGTTTGCCGAGAGTTCCTTGAGGTGGGCAACTTCATTCCATGTCCGTCCCGCGGGAAAATCGATAAGGACATGTTTTCCGAGTGCGAGAGCTTTCCGAGCATAACGGGTCTTCCTAGCATCAGCACCGACAATAGCAACCGCTTCCGTCTTCTTCAATCTTGCCTTGAGTTGAGACAGTCCTCTTGCTGGGCTGGGTAATTCGATTGCCTTCCAGCCATTTGCAATTGTGGATTGGTCTACTCGAATGTCATCTTCCAAGATTATAAGGCCAATCGTTAACATCTCACCAACACTCCCTACAGGGGCAACCTCACAGGTTCTGCCCGCTCAATCGAACGTAGCACAGCTAAGATGATCTCCAAAGCTGCCCTGCCCTCTTGCCCGGTTACGGGGGGCACACGGTCATTGATTACTGAGTCGACGAAAGTCGCAATTTCGCTCATGTAAATACTGTTCACGGTTAAAAGGTCCCGATAAGCCAGGGGGTAGGTTACGCCACCATCAACGCCCATCAACATAACGTTCATGTGATTATCTGTCGCTGTCACGAAGGCCTTGGAACCCATGATCTCTAGGGTTGTGTATTGCGCATATCCCTTAGGTAGAACATAGCCTACCTCCAATGAACCAACCGACCCTTTCTTGAATCTAAGCGCGGCAAACACTTGGTCGTAGAGGTGAGAAGTAGGTGTTCTTCGCCTGGCGGTTCCCTGCACTTCTACTACATCGTCATCCAAAAACCAACGAAGCAAATCTGCATCATGAATGCCCACTTCAGCTATGGGGCCATAAGTCATTGCCGGGTCGAAATACCAGCCTGGCGCAGTCATATGGCGCCGCGAGATTTGAAGGGCCCACAGTGGTCTACCTAACCGTCCCTCTTTGATCAATCTCTTCGCCATAGAGTACCGCGGTATGAACCTCCGCGAATGCCCAATCATCAGTTTAACATGGTTTTCCGCACATGCCTTGATCATCCGGTCAGCTTCTTCGAGGCGCAATGCAATTGGCTTCTCGCAGAGAACATGCTTTCCGGCATTTGCAGCGGCGACAGCGATTTCTGAGTGAAATTTCGTTGGGGTGCAAATGTCCACTGCATCAACTTCCTCTACATCAAGTAGCTCGTTGTAGTTGTCGCAAACATGAGCTGAAGTGAACTGGTTCGCAACAGCCTTTGCTCTGGGTGGGTCGGCGTCGGTCACTGCTACTAGTTTCGCTGAAGCGATCTGCCTGATAGCTGGCAGGTGGGATTCTTGAGCAATAGAGCCGCAACCAATCAGGCCCAGCCCAAGCGTTTCCTTCCTTTGTTTCAACTCGTGCTTCCGCCGAAATCCCACTTTGGTCAATGCGTAAATGAGGGGATGATTTCGTTTGCGAACAGTTTCGCTTGAGAGGCGACAAAATCGTAGGGTTTGTTACCGAAGTAGCACACGAGATGTTCCACTCCCGCCTCTTCCAGTTTCTCAACCTCGGAGATTACGGCCTCTCGTTTGCCGCCAAGCATGTATGCCTTCTCTCCTGAACTTTGAGAATAGGTGCTTGTGGCTGTTTCTGAGATTTCGGCGGGCAATCGTACGCTTATCGTGATTTTGCGTTTTCCTTGAAGAATTGAATCCAGTAACTTCTTGCCTTCCGATATTTGTGAGGGTGAGTAACCTACTGGGTGCCAACCGTCTGCAAGCCTCGTGACTCTTTTCAGGGCTGAGCGAGAGGAGCCCCCGATCCAAATCGGAGGACCATTCTTTGCTACTGGTTTAGGTTGAAATATCGCATTAGTGACTTTGAAGAACTGTCCCTCAAACTGTGGCTTCTCTGTGGTCCAGAGGGATTTCATAAGCATGATTTGCTCGTTCATGATCTTTCCACGGTTCTTAAAGTCTGCATTGAGAGTCGCGAACTCGTCCTCCATCCACCCCGCGCCCAACCCAAGGATTAGGCGCCCATCGCTAAGAAAGTCCAATGACGCTGCTTGTTTTGCGAAAACGACAGGGTTTCGCATGGGAAGCACAATTATTGACGTCCCCAACTTTACGCGCTCTGTCTTTGCGGCCGCAAAGCTCAGAGTCGTAAGGCTTTCTATGATATTGCCGTAAGGGTCAGGGTACTTTTCACTTACAGCTATGTGATCGGTCGACCAAATAGAGTCGAACATCAGTTGTTCAGCTAGTTGACAAAAGTCCACTACTGCTTTCTTTGAAGTCGGAACGCCGTAATGTGGAATGCATGCACCAAACTTCATTCTACAAAGACCTCTGTTGTGAAAACATACCCGGATTAGTTCTGGGCGCTATTTATTCTAGCCGCACCAAACACTGTGAGCTACTCCAAGTAACTGACGGTCACGCCACCGAATCATCTGTGAAGTATTCAGGCCACGTTTTCGGACCAGCTCACGCACACTCCGGCGCACATTGGACAAGACGGGTTTGGGAATGCTCGACCATTTCGCCAAGCTCCGCCAAGTGTCCGGCAGAATTATCGAGTAGTATTTCAGTGCGGCCTCAACTTCTCCCTCACCGTGTGGACCGCCATGCAGGTGCGTCTGTAGGAAGGGACCTAGGCCGATAGAGGTGGAGCCGCGTGCCATCTCACACAGCGCCGTATCAACATCTTCGGCCGAAACAATCCCTCTTCCGACCATATCAATTGCCTCTCGCCAAAGCGTGAATTGCAAGCGGTTGGTGATGTAATCTTGAACTTCATGTTTGACTAGGATGGGGTGTTTGCCAACTTTCCTCATCAGATCGTCCGCCACTCGTACTGCGCTTGGATCGGTCAACCGGCCTGGAACGATCTCTACGAGTCTAGTCAAGTGCACGGGAATCTGGCACGGATGAACAACCAAGCATCTACCCGGAATAATCGCGGCAGATTGAATCTTGGAGGGAGACAGACCGCCCGAACTACTCGCAATGACTGCGCCGCGTTTTGCCTTTGACGAGATGTCACGAATGACCTTCCTTTTGACGGGTATCTGTTCCGGTACGCATTCCTGCACGTAATCAGCTGAAGAAACAGCTGCTTTCAAGTCAATTGTGTAAGATATGCGCCGAGCAGCAGCCGTTGCGGTTGACTTACTCAAGAGACGAAACTTAACGAGGTCACGGAAATTCTGTCTGATAGCCTTCTTGGCCAGAGTTAGAGCGTCCTTATTGATGTCATGTAAGATGACATTGATTCCTTTCCCTGCGAACAAGACCGCCCAGCCACGCCCTATTGTTCCAGCTCCAACGCACGCTACCGTTTTCACAGTTTTTTTTTGGGATACCATAATCCAACTCCTCACAATTCCACAGCGAATAGCGAAAGGGCTCACAATTCTTAAGTACTTTCCCCACTCAGCGAAGCTGCATGCGCTCAACTTCTTCTCCGCTCGAAAAGAGAATCATGAATGACGTATCCCCGGATCTTTTGATGCAACACACGAATGAAATCGCGAAATACGTTAGAATTTCAGGAAGTGAAGACGAAGCCAAATCGCTTGAATACGTCAAGAAGGCGTTGCACAGTTATGGTTTGAAGGTGGAAGAGTATCAGGCCGAGACGTATGTCGGCTACCCTGAATCGGCCTGGCTTGACCTCACAGACCCGGAGACGAGAAGGATCGGTGGCACGTCTAATGCTTTGGCGCCTTCGACGCCGTCGAACGGTACCCAAGCCGAGATACTATACCTAGGTCTAGGAGACGAGGAAGCATTTTCGAAAGCCTCCGTTGAAGGAAAACTGCTCCTGCTTGAAGGTCTGGCTGAACCTGAGGTTGCACATCGTGCAGACAAACATGGGGCCGCTGGAGAGATCTTCATCAACGATACCTATGCGCATGAAGGCATCGTCTCAGTGGTTTGGGGAACACCACGAGCCGAAACAGCACAGTTGCTGCCCCGTACACCATGCATTTCGATAACGCAGCAAGACGGGGAATACCTGAAGGGCCTCTTGAAGAGAGGTAGGGTTTCAGCTAATCTTTGTACTCGAACTTGGCGGGGCTGGAGGAAGATACCCGTCGTCACTACCGACCTCCCTGGCAAGGTGGAGCGGGACAGATTCACAATGGTGTCTGGACATATTGATTCTTGGCATTACGGCGCGATGGATAACGGCACAGCAAATGCAGCAATGCTCGAACTTGCGCGACTTATGACGAAGTACAGAAACCATCTCCGACGGGGCATCAGAATCGCATTCTGGTCGGGACATTCCCATGGAAGGTACGCTGGTTCGGCTTGGTATGCGGACAATTTCTGGCTTGAATTGCAGAAGAAATGTGTTGCTCACGTGAATGTTGATTCACTCGGGGGCAGAGGTGCCACAGTCCTGTCTGAGGCTCCCGTCATGTCTTCCGCAAGAGACTTCGCATCTGCAGTAATCGAGAAGATCGCCGACCAGAAGCTCGTGGGAAGAGACCTCTCGAGAGCAGGGGATCAGTCGTTTATCGGAATCGGAATGCCCTCAATCTTCATGGACCTGTCCGAAGTGCCAAATGACGCAGCAGAGAAGCCTGTTGCCTTATTCGGGCCGGCGCCGAGTGGTTTTGGATGGTGGTGGCACACAGCCGAGGACACGCCGGATAAGATTGATGCCAAGAACCTTGTCAGGGACACGCAAGTCTATGCGTTAGTTACGTTCGGCCTGTGTTCGGCTGAGGTTCTTCCATTCGACTACCGAAAGACTGCTGAAGAAATCAAACGAACTCTTGTGAGTCTCGACCGCACAACGAAGGAATTCTTCGACCTACGTTCACTCATCCGACACGCAGATGAGCTAAGCGCTGCCCTCGATCGATTCTACCGAGCAACGCGGAGAACGAGGAGTAAACGTCAGTTCGAAGTGGTGAATGACGCGCTCATGGAGCTGGGTCACATTCTGGTTCCCGTTACCCACAGTAGTAAGGATCGATTTGACCATGAGTTTGCAGTCCCAGTACCCATGCTGCCCTGCCTGCGCGACCTGAATCGGTTTGCGAAATTGGACAAAGAGTCTGATGAGTTCAAATTCTTACGAAACGGATTGAGGCGGGAGAGTAACCGCGTGGCTTACGCTCTCGACAGAGCCGTTGAAGTCATTGAGCGCGCGACAAACGACCTAAGACAGAGGTAGAAAGCTGTGTCCAAGAACAACCTAGAACTCGCGGTCACAGGAGACTTCATGATCAGCCATGAATTCTCCCCCAACCAGTTTCCGTTCAAACGTATTTTTGAAGTTCTGAAAAGAGCTGACCTGGTCTTCGCGAACTTGGAAACACCTCTCGGCAGGGAGGGCTATCCCCGAGAGAAGATGTTCGCCTTCATGGCCGACCCTGCTCTCGCAAGAGTTGTACAATCCACAGGCGTTGACGTAGTCTCACTTGCTAACAACCACATGCTCGACTATGGCGAACAAGGATTGGTCCAGACGTTGGACGCACTCTCGCGCACGGGCGTTCCTCATGTTGGTGCAGGCAGAAATATCCGAGAAGCAAGCAAACCAGTCTTCCTTGAAAAGAATGGCGTGAGAATAGCGTTTTTGGGATATGCGGCAACATTACCCTTAGGCGCGGCGGCCTCCAAGGATCGTCCCGGAATCGCTCCAGTCCACGTTACGACTAGCTACGAAATGGACGCCACACTGCTACAGGAGCAACCTGGGAATCCACCTATAGTTCGGACCTCCGTCGACGCTAAGGACGAGCGACGAATTTGTGGAGAGATAAGGAAGGCCCGGAAGAGAGCTGACCATGTCATCGTTGGAATTCACTGGGGAGTCGCTTTCATCAACAGACCTCAGGAGTACCAACAACCTCTGGCCCGGAAGATGATTGAGGCTGGCGCGAGCCTGATTGTTGGTCACCATCCGCACATGCGGCACCACGTCGAGCGTCACAAGAACGGCGTCATACTCTACAGCCTAGGAGACTTTGTGTTTCACGACAGAGTCGACATGACGGGGGAATCTGGAATGCTAGCAACTGTGGCGCTGGACAAGGAGAAGATCCGAGCAGTCAGACTCTGGCCAATTAGCGTTCACGAAAAACTGGGACTGCCGACTCTTGGAAAAGAAAGTGACGCAAAGCTACTGCTTAAAGAAATGAAGACGTTAAACCCGAGAGAGACTTTCACCCTTGACCAGAACACGTTGGTACTCAAGGTGAAAGTAAAGCGCTGACCTAGCGTCGGTCCCGGTAACCCAGCGCCAACATTGTAGTTAAGGCGTATATTTTGGCGAAATGCAGCAGGTCGGAGATTCTGACGTTCTCGTCTGCACCATGCGCATGTCCCGTCTGATGATCTCCCGGCCCGAAACCAGGCACAACTGGGACGCCGGCATCATGAATTAGGTAGACGCCGTCGTTCGTCCCATAAGCTGCGCCGAGGGTAGCTGGGCGCCCCACGACGAGTTCAGTTGCCCTTCTAGCCGCAGTGAGTCCGGGATTGCTTTCTGGAATTTCAGCTGGAGGGGCGAATGCGAACATGTCAGCAGTTGCTGAGAAATTGGGATATTCCTTTCCGAGCTTATCGATAACATCTTCGAATTCTTTGAGTACCTGCTCTTTTGTTATGCCAGGTGTGATCCTCACATCTACTTCTGACTCACAGATTTCGGGTATCACGTTAGTCTTCGTTCCTCCTTTGATCACGGTTCCCGCGGAGATCGTGGGGGCGGGAAGAATTTTGTGTGGGGTATGCTTGAGCTCTATCTTGTCCACGGCTAGCAGCAGCCTGCTCATGTTGAGGATTGCGTTGACGCCAGCTGAGGGGTTGCTGGCGTGGGCCGCTCTGCCCACTGTTTTGAGCCGCAACCAGCAGTTGCCGCGCACAGCTTGCCTTATGACGATCGACTCTCCGAAGACAGATGGTTCCGCCACAATTCCCATGTCCGCCTTTGCGAGACCTTTAGCGATCATGTACTTTGTACCAAGTATGGAATCTACTTCTTCATCTGCAACAGCATGAAAGAGAACGTCACCATTCAGAATTGTCTTTGATTCAACGAGCCCACGCAGCGCAATGGCGGCGGCTGCCAGCCCGCCTTTCATGTCTGTTGCTCCGCGGCCGTACAGATTGTCTCCCTTCACAACGCCGCCGAACGGGTCCACAGTCCATTTTGACAAATCCCCCTCGGGAACTACGTCCATATGGCCGTTGAACAGGAAGCGAAGGCCGCGTTCAGGTCCGGGAAGATTCCCTTCTACGTTGACTCTTTTCGGAGCAGCCTCATGCTCTCTCACTTTCAACCCGATTGAGGCTAGTTCGTCTGCAAGCACGCGAGCAGGTCCAGTTTCGTCGCCGGGAGGGTTAACGCTCTTTTCGCGGATTAGATGTTGAGTAAGTTCAATCAGTTTCGAGCGCATTCCATCGATCGTTTTCAGGACCGCTTCCTGTTGAGAAGTAGGCATCGCTGTCAACCAGTCGCCTTATTAGAATCGGTTGGTGCTTTATTGCTTACCATCATGACTCGAGCGGCGACATGCTAAGCGTTTTATTCTGGATGTTTTGATTTCGCGAGTGTTGCGACTCACGCAAAGATGTTGACGGAATTCCCCGGAGGTCAAACGTCAAGGAGCATCTGCGTTTCAGGAACGGATTGCAGTGGAACTCGAGATTGCGATCATTTTGACGCTGTTGGGTTTGTTCGGGACGATTGTAAACACCATGATCGGAGGTGGTGGAGGTGCGATTTTCATACCGATCTTGATTTTGCTGTTCGACCTGTCACCCAGCAACGCCATCGCTACTTCGTTCGTGGCGGTGGCAGTCGGTGCCGTGGCCTCGACGTTTGCATATTCGCGGCAGGGGACAATTGATTACCGTGCCGGACTTGTCTTAGGCCTGCTAACCCTGCCCGGCGCATTCATTGGAGCGTTCGTAACGGACCTTGTTCCCGCCAGAGCCTTCAACTCGATTTTGGGGTTTGTGATAATCTGCTTCGCCCTCTTCGTTTGGTTCAAGCGACACCCTCAGGCAGCTACGATCGCACATGCGAATACCGGCGCGAAGAAAGAATTAGATTATGTTGTCAACAGGAGAGTCGCTTATCCTTTCGCAGTTCTAACTGGGTTTTTCGCGGGGACATTTGGCGCAGGCGGAGGCTTGATCGCTACTCCCGCGATGGTGTTGGCGGGGTTCCCAATTCATGTCGCAGTCGGAACCAGCAGACTGATCACTCTGATTCTTTCCATCGGTGCATCTACAACGCGGGTCTCTCTTGGTCAGGCTGAGTTGGGTTACACGGCGTGGCTCTCGGCAGGCTCTGTTTGCGGTGCCTTCATCGGCGCTCGAGTTGTCAGGTTTATGAGCAGTAGAACCCTGACTAGACTCGTAACGCTTCTCATAATCGCGCTGGGTGTGGCATTAGTGCTTGATTCGTTACTCTGAGTTCTGTGCACAGCCTGGTCACCACCAGCCAGAAGAAGCTACTCGCATCGTGTTTCCCCTGGATCAGGCGGTGATGCGGACCCCAAATCATTGAGCGAGTTGGAAGGACTGTGAGTTTGGGACAGGGCATGCTACTTTACGGAAAGTGAGGATTGGCCGACACCACGCTCATCATCGGCATAATGAAGAACGCTTGTCTTCGGTTCGAACATAAAGAGCTGGCAGATGCTTGACACTCGGCACTTTTTGCCCAACATTATGTCTGCTAGTGCGGCTATCTCGAAGGTCGGATGATTCTCCAGCCTCTCTATGAATCGCTGCCCGAGGACGCCAGCGGCGCCGAGTATTGCGACATTGATTCTCTTCTTCATGATGTATGTACTTCACGCGCTCTTCTCGCTTTCTTTCACGGCTTCGGTGAAGATACTTAACCCTTTGTCCGCCAACACTTCGGTCAGGATTAGCGGTGGCAGGAATCGTACTACGTTGTTGTAGTGCCCTCCAAGTTCGACGATTAGGCCTTTGGTGAAGCAGCGTTTTCGGATATCACGTGCCATGTCTTCGGCGGGTTTCTTTGTCTTCTTGTCTTTGACGAATTCGATCCCTATCATTAGTCCTCTGCCGCGCACGTCTCCGATATACTTGCTTTGCTCGCCGATTTCCCGCAGGCGCTTGAGCATGTGTTCTCCAAGCTGAGCCGCGTATTCAGGGAGGTTGTTTTTCTCCATGAAGGTCAGGGCTGCGAAACCTGCGGCCATTGCGACCGCCTGCCCCCTGAACGTTCCGATGTGGGCGCCGCTTGACCATTTATCTAATTCAGTGCGGGCGACACAAGCTGACAGTGGGTATCCAATCCCCCCTAACCCCTTTGACAGTGTCATGATGTCGGGGGTCGTGTTGGAGTGTTGGCAGGCGAACATCTTGCCTGTTCTTCCCAGGCCTGCTTGGATTTCATCGATTATGAGAGGGATTGCGTATTCGTCCGCGATCTTGCGAAGTTCGCTGACGTACTCATCGGGCGGTACTATGGATCCACCTTCGCCTTGGATTGCCTCGACAAGTATTGCCGCCGGATTTACCACTCCCGAATGCGGGTCGTCTAGGATGTGTCGAACGAATTCAGCGCATTCCATGCAGCATTCCTCTGGTGAGCCATCCTTCTTACCAAAAGGACAACGATAGCAGTAAGCATATGGTGCGAAGTGGACTTCAGCCAGAAGTGGGACGAAGTTTTCTTTGAATTTCTTCCCGCTGCTAAATGAGAGTGCGCCCGATGTCATGCCATGGTACGCGCCTTCGAAAGCCAGGACGCCTTTCCGCCCGGTGTTGAATTTTGCGAGTTTCACTGCCGCTTCAACAGCATCCGATCCGGTAGGACCGCCGAAGAAAACTTTTGAGTTGTTGCGCATTCCTCCGGGAGCAATTCCCACTAGCTTCTGTATCAGGTCGAGTCTCGGTTTGGTTGCAAAGTCGAGCGCGTGTATCAGCTTCTTCTCTTGTTCAGTTGCGGCTTTCAATACGTCTGGGTTGCAGTGGCCGACGTTCAGTACGCCTGCTCCGCCGAAGAAATCGATGTAGATGTTGCCATCTACGTCCTTGATGGTGGCGCCTTTTCCTTCATCGAAACAGATTGGCAACGCCTTGCCGTAGGATACTACGTTACTCTCGAATTTCTGCTGAATCGCAGTAGCCTCCCTGGACTTTGGCCCGGGAGGAGATGCCATAATCTTGGGTGCGTCAGGAAAACTTAGTTCCGAAAACCGCATTTCAATCCGCCTAATGATGTTGCCTTCGAACTGCATATTCCTCTTTAAGGCATTGCCACAATTCTCGCGTCGAGAATTTCACAAGGATAACGGCCGTGTGGTGAAGCCGGTGGAATTTCACCCCACCATTTCGGAGGGTTAATGCGCTTCCTGCCGACACTTCCAATATGCCTTCGGTGACGGGTATTCGCGGAATGAGAGACCGTGCTTGTCCGGATCACGATCGTAACCCAAGCGGCTTAAATTCGCACTCCAACCGTGAAAAGCGGGGTGATTGAAATCAGAGAGAGCACAGCGATGAGAATTTTAGACACCCTCAGACTCTCACCACAATCTATCGCTGAGATTTGCGACGAGACCGGGCTCTCACGAAGATCCGTCATAGCATATCTCCAGTTCCTGCTCGGATCGGGTCGAGTCCGGGAAATACGACTCGACTTCGGCGGAGGACACCAGGGACTCGGACAGCGAAAGGCCCACCTGTACTCCAACCGGACCCAGCACGATGCGCATAACCTCTACTGTCTACCTTCAACCGATCCGATCATCTGGTTGGTGATACATGAGTTCTTTAAACCGATTCCGCGTAGGAGACATGCCAATGCGTTGAGAAGACGGATGAAAGAGAGCATGAACAGGTAGAGCATCGGAGGTCGGCGCGTGGAGTGCTGGTCGGTGATGCTTTTATCGGAGTTGTCCTTGACTCGCTCCTGTTTTTCCTACTCCTTCTTGAATTATGTGGCCTTCAGAATTAGAAGCCAGCAGATGCCCGGGGATCTACCTACCCCTTTCTTGCTCTTGCAAGGAGATACTCCACTAGAATTTCTGGTTGGGTTATGCTGAAGGGGAGGGCCGTGTAGTTATCGCCGGGCCGCCAACCCTTGGGGAAAAACCCGCAGAAGTACTTCTCAGTCTCGTCATCGTGAAGGGCCACGTACCTCGAAGACCCGGCATCCATCATGCTGAAGAGACGCTTGCCGCCGTCAAATTGTCTTGCTATCTTGCCTGAAACGCAGCTTAGGTGGGCTATCTGGGTCTCGTTTTGTGGAGGCAGGAATATTTCTGCTTCAGATGAGTCTGACGCGCTCAGGATTCTTAGCTTATTACGTCCTGTCCAAACCAATTGGGCTTGGCTCTGGTCCCGGTCAACTCTACCTCGGCAGACAAGGCATTGGCCCTCGTCATATCCGAAAAGCCTTGGAATCCTAAAAGCAGCAATCATTTCCCCCTTGAATCTAGCGAATCTCTTCCTCTCCCTCCAATTTTGGAAAACAGCATGGGCAGCCCATATTGTCAAGGCGACCACGATAGCGATAACAAGAATTGGCAGGAAAAACGTAATCGGGAAACTCATCGATGTTATTTCATCTTCCCTGCGCCTTCAGAACACGTGTGCAACCCTGACTGGCCTGAGCCATCTCAAAACATCTTAGATGTGGAATACGGGCACGTACTGATTTGTCTTTTTGTTGCCGTCCGTCGAAACGCCCTCAGGGTACTGGGAACTGTTCGTACATTTGGCCGTCCAGCACGCGGCAGCCCCACCTTGAGCCACAGCCGCAACCGCCCGCCGAAGGCGTGGGCTCTTTCTTACCAGTTGGGTCCAAGCTGCAACAAAAGAGATCTGCATTGGCTTTGTTGTTCGCTCATCCTGCTAGTTTTGAGCTGAACCTACTCGCACAAATGCCTTCGTCGGTTATTGTGAACACATCGTAACGTGCGGTGTGTAGATGTCGCTATTGGGACGCATTCAGCTAAGTTCTTGTTGAAAAGTAGGTTTTGGTGGCTTCTTCAATTGCATGAGCACGTTGCATTGGGTCACCTATGCTGATTGGTGCTGGCTCAACTACAGTTCTGTAGTACTCTGCGTACGTTGCCATAGCTTTCTCAGCTTGCTCGTCGCTTTGAAGGAGTCTTTCCTCGACCGAGTAGTCCATTCGTTTGAGAGCTTCAAGAAGAAGTGTTAACATTACTCTGTGTGCTGTGGATTGCAGATAGTTTCGCTTCTGAAATGGTGACCAATTTTGGTTGAGCTTTCCTTATCAGTCGCAACATGGGCGCTGTGAATCCGAGTTCGCCTGGTTCTACTTTTTCAAGCGGCGAATAGCATTCGCCCTGAAATTCGTGAAAGTAGTCCACATCTATGTCTATGAGGGGTTCATCCGCATCTCTGAGCAAAGTAAGCAGTTTTTTTAGGTTATGCGGTGGACTCAGACAAAGCTCGATACCCAACATGTTCTTCAGGAATCCTGTTAGAACGCTAATCGGTGTTTCGGGGTCCGATATGGCGTCTGTTTTGGTTTCTCGCATTTTCCGAGCCAGTTCCTCTGCTGAAGCCATGGCGCTTCGAATCGGCAATGCAACATACATAGGAGCCAAGAACGGCTTATCTTCCTCAACCAACAACGGTGGAAAATCGCCGGTCGCTCTCCGTATGAACGAATGTGCGCTTGCTCTGTGAGCAGCAAGCCGGAAGGTCTCATCTGGAAAGCTCTGTGACTGTTCTGCCGACCCCATGAAATCGTCCAGATGTCCATCGACACAAATCACCAAGTCGAACGATAATTCGTCGCTCGCTATGGTGTCGGGAACCTGCGAGTGAAAGTTATGTAACACGATCCGCTTAACTGACAACGGTGGATACGCTCCTATCAAACCAAATGGCCATCTAAGAATATCCCAGATGCGGAATAGGTGGCCTGCTGATTTGTCTTTTTTGTTGCGATTCGCCTGAACGTGGTCATGGTACGGGGAACTGCTGGTAGAGCCGTCCATCCAGCAGACGACAACCGGGAACTTTCCCGGGGCAACCGACGCTACGCGTATAGCCCGGCATGTTGTGGCATTCGCATTTCTTGCCGTCGTTCAGCGCGCCCGTTTTGCAAATGCGTGTAGGAGACTCCTGCCAGATGCCTAATGGAGGTAAACACAGCGCCCTCACCAGCAAGCAATCATTCCACAGGTGGTAAGCGCTCGGTAGCCTGCTTCGAAATGGAACACCCCTTTGCAGTTGTAAATTGCGAAGCCCCCGATCATTTGCCACCTACCTGTTGGTTGGTCTTCACGGGACATGCCCGTAGACTTTCCCAGAACCAACCTAATCTAGACTTATTCTGCGTGACGTGCGCGTGGAATCTGAAAGTTCACGTGACATGCGCATGTCACGCGGTTTAGTACAAAAACCGAAGACCATTCTTTCGCGGCAATCGTCGGATGTCATTAACTATTCTGAGGCTTCAACCTAAAAGGGGCAATTTCAAGAGTCAATTTGCCTTTTGCGCTGTCGATTGTGTCATCTAGGCTGAGCCTAATGAATTTCCGAATTTGTCTATAGCCTGGTCGCCACTGGTATCGGTCTATGTCCCAGCCTGACTTCTTAATCCTGTTCCTTTGCCTCCGGAGGACACCCATAGGGCACTCATAGTGGACATAGAGTCTGAAGTCGCGCCCGAATTTCGGTATCGGTCTTTCAGATCGGTCTGTTAATTGGATTTCACCTGTGTGTTCCATCGAGATGCTTGTAGAAAAAAGTCGTCTATTGAAAGGCAGGAGTTTTCTCAATTTCAGTTCGAGTTTGTGTGCTTGATCCCACAGAGCGTTCTGAACGGCGATTTCATTACGAATATCCTCTGAGGTTTCGTGGATGACATCCCTAAAACCATGAGTATCGAATATTACGAACTCATTTTCTGGCAAGTTCAGCTTCCTCATAAAGCTTCGAATCTGATCTTCGGACGATCCTCGTCTTGGGAAACATAGAATCCGACTCGCGATACCTGTCGGATCTTTGACACTTCCGAAATCTAATGCGCCATGCACAAATGGGAGGAAGATTTCAAGATCCTTGATCGATCGAAGCTTTTCTCTTGCTTCCTCACATTGATGCTGAAGCTCAGTAGTGGATGCGTGTTCTTTGATTGGCATCTCGGAATCTGGCAGAATCTTAGTTATGTCTAGCTCAATGTCCTTCTTTCTTGCTCGCTCTTGGAGTTCGTCTACGCGTTTCCCGAGCTCGGCCAACTCCGTGACGTATTGTTCGGAGAAATTCTTGAGTTCGGCAAGAAGGTGGACGCGAAGTTCGCTCTCGGTCATGTTGAATTTATCATGAACTTCGTCGACGGGTGTATCCACATCCCAGATTTTCCTAAAGTTCTTTACCAAGCCAAGGCCCGGAATTCCATTGGTTGAAGGGTCGATCTTGGTTCGGTCTTCGAAATGCACTTGAAGTCCGCGCTTGTTCAGTCCGTGGAGAACTATCTCGCGTAATACGTCTTCAACGCGAGGCGCGGTTATGCCATTGCCAAAAGGCCCTATGAGGTATTCAGTCCAGGAGTAGCATCCGGCCCATTCAAGGTTTAGCCGAATTTTCGTCGCGAGTCGTGTGACAGTTGCTCGTTTCAACGCTTCCGGTAGCGAACACTTGTCACGGTATTCTTGCAGCCTACTTCACAGAAGATCACGAGCCCTATCTACTTTCTGCCTCAAATCCGGATCCTTGATGAAATTCACAGTGCCGAAAATAGAGGCAAACCAGTCCCATTCGGTCTGTTGGTTCGCGTCCATTTCATACAGAAACACGACATCAAGATCATGAGGATCTTCTCTCTCACGAAGAACACTTCCAAAGGCCCTCGCCTCAACGACCTTAACTGGCAGCCGATATTGATTTCTCGTGAGATTCCTCACAAGTTCCCCCGCAAGGGCAACCAGAAGTTCACGTTCTCTCTTTCGTCGAGTCATGCTTCTCCTAAGAAAGCACTTCTTTCTTACTAGCGTTCTGGATTATCGTTAGCCACTTGTTTTTACCCTCAACTTTGATTCCCGCCGCGTCAGCAGGGGTTTTATCATCTAGGGCTGTGTGGATGATGGTTGAGAAGAATGGAAGCTTTTGCATTTGAGCCAAATTAGCTCAGGCGTTTCCCGCATACTCCGCAATGATGTGCATATGCTGGGTTCACGTTCCCGCATTTGGGGCAGGTTCCACTCACGAACATCGGTGTCTTAGGGAGCGGTGTCCCACAGCTGAAGCAATAGCCATTGAACGGGGGGTTCCAGGTGCAACAGATCGTGCAATAGGAAGAAGCGACGGTTCTGTTAACTCGTCGGCTCGCGTTAACTCGCCGATTTCGTTAACTCGTCTGCATCAACTTTCAAGTTTACCCTACGCTGGGGTTCTTGTACCATCGCTTCACTTGCAGACGCGAATGGCGCGAACCTCACGCCTCTCGCCAGAATATTTCTGGCGGCGTTTACGTCACGGTCTACGGTGAATCCGCAGCTACGGCACTTGAGTTGTCGGTTCTCTTCGGGTTTCATTCTTGACCCACATATCGAACACTTCACTGAAGTCCCGTACGGATTCACATAGATGACAGGTATGCCTTCCCATCTGGCCTTGTATTCGATTTGTCTTTGAAG
>Ga0187882_1000906_pt1 | contig 31485 bp, 33 predicted proteins | sample June2016WEW_19_1_3_FD_132991 | JGI IMG/M metagenome (GOLD analysis project Ga0187882, IMG submission 132991) | Peatland microbial communities from SPRUCE experiment site at the Marcell Experimental Forest, Minnesota, USA - June2016WEW_19_150 | ecosystem: Environmental > Terrestrial > Soil >... | reverse complement strand
GCTGTAGCTCACCTAGAGATGGTAAGACTCCGCTTTTGCGGAGCGGTCTCGAAAGGTGAGAAGCCCCCGGGCTTGTCCCGGGGGAGGTTCACTGTTGTCATTAGGTAAATGAACAAAGGTCGCAGCTCGGTAAAATTAACCCCACCTTTCTTTAAGTAATTTCTGTATATTAGCAGTGGTTTTTCCGCTACTTCATCGCTGGTTACTTTTTTAAGTAACGCTACTGCCTCACATGCCTGCACTACCTGGGCTGGCTCGTTCGAGTCTGTTTCCAGCACTGTGCATATGATCCCTATCCTGAAAAGCCGTTATGTTGAGAGCTACCATATTCTGTATATCCAGAAATGTTTATATCTGGAGCGTCGTTAAGGTTTCAATCCATCTGCCAGTTTTTATAGATCAGCAACTCTTCAAGTATCATTTCTAGCCTTTGTTGATCCAGTGACTCGTTCATAATCGCTATATAGAAGTATAATGCTTCTTTTGGTAGACTAATGGGTTCTAACTCAATGCGCATATTTGCAGCGTAATCATTATCTTTGAATTTATTAAGTAGCAGGTGAGTCCAGTAATTGTTTCTGGCAAAGGCCAATTTATAATAAAATTGTGCCAGGGGGCGTATCATTGTTGCGGCCATCATAATTGCATGGCACTTCTTTTGAGAGATACGCTTAGAATGGAGTATGATTGATGCTAACTTGTTGTCCAAACACCGGGTATCAAGTGCATTTACTGCTTCTTTACCGTCACAATTTAAATAGTCAAGGGCCAGTTCATGCGCAGTTCTTTTTATGTTTCGAAGCTTTTTATGGTTAATCTCAAAAGCTACTAAATCCAAATGTAACCAATCTATGATTTGCTTTATGATATAGGCAACATCATTATCGACATTCTTTTGCACTAAATAAATAATGCTGTCATACGGTAACCCCGCAATAGGCCCCTCTCCAATGAAAGTAAGGACATTTTGTACGGCATGGTCTTCATCCTGCCCCAGTTCATAGATCGCTTCCACAGAGTTCATGTGACATGTATCCAGCACCAGGAGATCTATGTTTTTTCCGGTATCCTTTTTCAGCAGATTCAAGGCTTTTGCCATTTCCGGAAGCCCCATGATATATGGAGTATTCTGGCTGTAATCCGTCATCATTCCAACAAATTGAAGGGCATGGCCTCCTAGTATCAACATGTAGCGCCTGGCAGGATAATTTTCCATGCCCCATTTGATAAAATCGTAGAGGCTCCGAGGATGGGCCATATTGATGTTCCCCAAGTCATTAATTAAATCAGATTGATTTTTCTTGATATAATATCGCCTTGCCCCAACCCATCTCTCATCGGCATCAGGCAGCATGTCCACGGGTCTCAGGATTCTGATCAACTGCTGGTTTTCCCGCCCTATCTGCATTATTACATTTACGTTGTGACTTGAACCGGTTTTTTCCGCATCTAACTTAGCCTGCCACATTTCAGGCTCCAGTTCGTTGTTGCCGTTTGCGTAAATTAGTAACGTCCACTGCTTTTGCGCATCTTCAGCCATTCATATCCCACCCTGTATTATTAACATATTATGTTAAACAAACAGTCATGGCCCCAGCCTGTTTATGAAACCCACAGTAACCACATAATGCCATTTTACATATAATAAAAAAATGAAAGGTGGTGTTCTTTGTCCCATGCCACAACCACCAGTAAACCTTGGAACGGCAGGCAATTTCGCAGTTCTGGCCGGCTCCGGGATCACCAACACCGGTCCGACCACGATTACGGGGGATGTTGGGACTTTTCCAACCACAACAGAAACTGGCTTTGGTTCTGTTACATTGATCGGGACGAATCATGCGGGTGACGCTGTCACGCAGGTGGCAAAAACCGATTTGACCACCGCATATAACGACGCTGCCGGACGAATACCTGCTACCACCGTATCCGGAGACCTCGGAGGGCAAACCCTCGTCCCTGGCGTCTACAAATCCGCGTCCTCACTTGGTCTTACAGGTACTCTCACGCTCGACGCCCAGGGCGACCCCAATGCCGTCTTCATCTTCCAGATGGGTTCCACGCTCACCACGGCATCGGGTAGCAATGTGAATCTCATCAATGGCGCCCAGTCATGCGACATCTTTTGGCAAGTTGGCAGTTCTGCGACGCTCGGAACGGGTTCTACCTTCAGGGGAAACATCCTGGCTTTGACATCAATCACAGCTACGACCGGTGCAACGGTGGATGGCCGATTGCTGGCTATGAACGGCGCGGTCACATTAGACACTAATACCATTACAGAAGCGACATGTGAAATTCCTCTGAGTCTTACCAAGGTATGCCCTACTCCCACTCCTCCGAACACCTACTTTAATGTCGGAGACACGGCAACCATCACCCTTACGGTTGCCAACGGCGGCTCTACCGCCACCGGCGTTACGGTGTTGGATCAGATTTATATACCGGCGGATGTGCAGATCAGCAGCTTAACGACTGTTCCGTTGGCAACTTCAATCACCCCTCCAACGGGGCCATACTCTGATACCAACATATTGATTACCTGGACCGGATTGACCGTGCCCGCTTTTTCATCAATACTGTTGACTGTGACCTTTACCATCTTGGCCGCCACAACGCAAGGTGACGTGATCACGAATGTGGATGCCGGCATCACAGTATTAAGCGGCACCAGTCAATTTACGTGCACCATTCCGGTCATCGTGCCACCGCCACCGCCACCGCCACCACCACCGCCACCGCCACTGCCACCGCAAACCAGTCGCGCCCGCGGTCTCAGCATCCAGGACTGCGAAACTTTTACCCGTAACTTGAAAAAGTAATTAGGGATCGCCCGGTAGGATTTCCTACCGGGCATTTTCGCGTCTTGTTATCTAATGAGACTACCACGACGCCTCCGGCGTCACCATCAGAGCATTAAAATGGGTGGCGCGGCGGAAAAATACCCCGAAGATAAAGGCGTTGAGCGAAGTAGCCCAATACGACATGGTCATCAAAATAGTCCGAGGAGCAGCGGACTTCCGGCATCGGAGAGGGACATTACCCTACCCATATGGATTCGAACCGGGGAACTGCCACAGTGATTTTGCTGTCCAGGCATCAACAGAGTTTGCAAGGTGCGGTATAATTACTCTTGCGAGGTTTCGATCGGGCATAGCCCTTTATATGATGAAACCACTCTCACCTGGCTGATGCTATATGGCAATCGGATTCAAGCATGATCTCGTATAATATCTTCTTATTGAGCAGAAATTGAAAGGATGATCCGGATGATCGTGTTTTTGGCGTCTCGACTCTTTTTTAATAAGAACATTCTGGATGTGGTTGCGAAGCAGACGGGCGAGACAATCCACGCATTTTACGGTCCCCAGGAGGCCATGGAAGTATTGCCGGATGCCGAAATTATCATCACTTTTGACAGGCTCGACAGAGATATTCTAAAAACCTGCCGGAGCCTGAAATGGGTGTTCAGCATGAGCGCCGGGGTTGAAAAGCTGCCGCTTGACGAACTGCGGGAAATGGGAGTGACAGTGACGAATACCAGCGGCATTCATGGACCACAGATAGCGGAGCAGACGATGGGCATGATCATCGCTTTCAACCGCTGTCTTGAGCGCTGCGCCAGAAATCAGCTTCAGAAGAGGTGGGAGGTCCTTCCGGTCGGTGAGCTGACGGGGGAGACCTTATGCATTATCGGAGCCGGCAGCATCGGAAAAGAGCTTGCCAGAAAAGCAAAGGCCTTCGACATGAAAGTGATTGGCCTGAAGCGGCATCCGGAAACTCTGGAACATTTTGACGTGGTATGGCCGATTGACAAACTGCACGAAGCCTTGCGGCAGGCTGATTATTCTGTTCTGATCACCCCTCTGACCGATGATACCTATCACCTGATCGGGCCGGAGGAATTCCGGGTCATGAAGCGCAGCGGCATTTTCATCAATGTTTCCAGGGGTGATACGGTTGACGAAACAGCGCTGATCGAGGCGCTCCAAAACGGTTCTATTGCAGGAGCCGGTCTCGATGTGTTTCATGAGGAGCCCCTGCCGCCGGACAGTCCCCTGTGGGATATGGAGAACGTCATGATCACGCCTCATAATGCGGGATCGAGCCCCCATTATATCACCAGAATCATTGACCTCTTCCTGGTGAGCCTGTCTTGCTATAGGCAGGGAAAGCCGTTGCCCAACCGGATCGACCTGAAGAGAAAATATTGAGCATGATCTCCTAGGCTCACGGGATTTCGAACAGGGGTTGCGTCTTGTCCAGACTCTCGGCAGGAACCGGGTGGGAGAAAGGGCTATGAATCGCCCTAATTTTTCAGTAAAAACTACCGATAAAGATCATGTAAGCAAGGTTTAAATTACCATGCGGACGCAGCATTATGAAAAAAACCTGAATCGTTAATTCTCATCGGAAAGTTGATGTCAAATGAGGTTTTCTCGTTGGAGGAACATCAACATGGATAGTAAAAGATCGAAAAAGCAGGCAGAAAAGGTGGATTGCCGGTGTATGGAGGAAAAACTGAGCCATATGGACTCATGTACTCCGCATTCCCGGTGTGCCGGCGGGCTTTCCTCCGCATCCGGGCTTTCAGCCCGGCCTGAAAGAATGCGGAGCACAGGAGTCGAGGCGCCAGTCTCGAGCCAGCATTTCAGGCCGGGCGTTAGCCCGGATGCGGAGGAATTTGAGGCAGTCTTCCAGGCCATGCCGGATCTGTTCATCAGGTTCAGCGCAGACGGCACATACCAGGCACTGCTGGCAGATCGTTCATCCAACCTGTATCTAAATATAGAGGAAGCGCTCGGCAAGAGGGTGGTGGATGCTTCTACGCGACTTGGCCAGCAGTTCCAGCAAGCGATAGAACAGGTCCTGCAGACGCGCTCTCTTGTTGTATTCGAGTATCCAATGTTTATCGATGGGGAGATGAGGTTCTTCGAGGGGCGGTTTTTCCCGCTGCTCGATGACCAGGTTGTGATGGTCGCCCGCAATATTACAGAGCGCAGACAGGCGGAGGAGCGCCTGAGGTATCTGAGTTTCCACGACATGATGACCGGGCTCTACAACCGGTCCTTCTTTGAGGAAGAGTTCAACCGGTTCGATGTAAAAAGGCAGTTGCCTCTGAGTATCATCATCGGCGATATCGACGGCCTCAAACTGGTTAATGACACTCTGGGCCACCAGGAAGGGGACTCACTGATCGTCGCGGGCGCCGAGATCATGAAGGCTTCATGCCGTACGGAGGATCTTGTCTGCCGCTGGGGTGGCGATGAGTTTGCTATTCTTTTGCCTATAACAGATAATGGTGATGCCAAGAAAATCTGCGACAGAATCACCTCGGCCTGCGCAAAAACTGGAGCAGACCTGTTGCCTGTAAGCATTTCCCTGGGAGTTGCCACTAAAAGCTGCCAAGATCAAGAGATCGAGGATGTTCTGCGATCAGCCGAAGATATGATGTATTGGAACAAGTTGAATAGCAATAACACCCGGTTCTCCTTCGATATTTATTTTCAGAGAACCTTGGCCGGAAGGACGCAGGAGACGCTGGAACACGCCCGGCGTATCCAGGACCCCGCCTATATGATGAGCGAAATGCCGGCCTGAAAAGTTGTCCCTCCTGTGCCCACCACACCGTTTATTATCGAACATCATCTTGGCCGTAAACGGTCAAGGCGGGAAGGTAGACGGATGAACAGGATCCTGGCGATTATCAGGAAAGAATTTATACAGTTGATCAGGGATCGCCTGACCCTGGGCTTCGTGTTAATGCTGCCTGTAATTCAACTGCTCCTGTTTGGTTATGGTATCCAGACCGAGGTCAAGCACATCCCAACCGCCGTCTTCGACCAGTCCCTGACGACGGAGAGCCGCGACCTGATCGATACCTTCAGAAACTCGGGATATTTCAACATGAACTACGCAGCCACCAGTTTCGCCGGGGTGACCAGGCTGATCGGCAGCGGCCAGGCCAAGGTCGGGATCATCTTCCCTCCGGACTTCGCCAAGGACCTGCGGCGCGGGGGAGCGACGGTGCAAGTGATCGTGGACGCCAGCGACAACCTGGTGGCCAACCAGGCCGTGGCTGCCGCCAACTCCATCAGCCAGGTCAAGTCACTGCAGGTGCTCGTCCAGAAGTACGGCATCACCGATGACCAGCCCTATGACATCGAGGTGCGGCCATGGTACAACCCGGACGGGATCGCGGCCTACTACATGCTTCCTGCCCTCCTGGGGATGATCTTGTCGATGATGATGATGCTCCAGACAGCCGTTTCCATTGTCCGGGAGAGGGAGCGGGGGACGATGGAACAGTTGCTGGTGACCCCGATCAAGTCGTATGAACTGATGATCGGCAAGGTCGTGCCCAACTTCGTCCTGGGCAATGTCCTGGTCACAATCTCCCTGCTGGTCGCTTCCCTGATCTTCCACGTGCCCATTCGAGGCAGCCTGCTGCAGCTCTACCTGTTGACCATGTTCTTCATCACCGCCTCGCTGGGGATGGGCATCATGATCTCCAATTTTGCCAGGAACCAGATGCAGGCGATGCAGATGACCTTTTTCGTGCTGTTGCCCAGCATGGTGCTCACCGGTTTTGTGTTTCCCCGGGCGGGTATGCCGAAGGTCATCTATTACATCAGCACCATATTTCCGGTAACCTTTTACTTCGACATCATCCGGGGTGTCATGCTAAAAGGGATCGGCTTCCGGTACCTGCTCGGCCAAGTCAGCGCCCTGCTGGTCTTCTCGGTTATTTTTATGACCATTGCCATTCTCAATTTTAAGAAGAAGATCGCCTGACTGGCGCTCCACGGGATACGATGGTTCACTTTTTTTAAAGACGGGGAGAGGGCAGCCGGATGAGAAGGATTCTAGCCATAAGCAGGAAAGAGTTTCTGCAGATGAGCAGGGATCGCCTGACGATCAGCATCATCTTAATGATGCCCCTGATCCAGTTGATCCTGTTCGGCTATGCCATCCAGACCGAGGTCAAGCACATCTCCACCGCCGTCTTCGACCAGTCCCTGACGGCGGAGAGCCGCGACCTGATCGACTCCTTCAGGGCCTCGGGCTACTTCAACATGAACTACGCCGCCACCAGTTACGCCGGGGTGACTAGGCTGATCGACAGCGGCCAGGCCAGGGTCGGGATCATCTTTCCCCCGGACTTCGCCAAGGACCTGCGGCGTGGGGGACCAGCGCCGGTGCAGGTGATCGTGGACGCTAGCGACAGCCTGGTGGCCAACCAGGCCGTGACTGCCGCCAACTCCATCGGTCAGGTCAAGTCACTGCAGGTGCTCGTCCAGAAGTACGGCATCACCGATGACCAGCCCTATGACATCGAGGTGCGGCCCTGGTACAACCCGGACGGGATCACTGCCTACTATATGATCCCGGCCCTCCTGGGGATGATCGTGACCATGACCATGACGAACCTGACCGCCGTTGCCATTGCCCGGGAGAGGGAGCGGGGGACGCTGGAGCAACTCCTGGTGACTCCGCTCAGGTCGTATGAGCTGATGGCCGGCAAGGTCGTGCCCAACATCGCCCTGGGTTACGCCCAGATCACCGTCTCCCTGCTGGTCGCTTCCCTGGTCTTTCACGTGCCGGTCCGGGGCAGCCTGCTGCTTCTCTACCTGTTGACCATGTTCTTCATCGCCGCCGCCCTGGGCATGGGTATCATGATCTCCAACATCGCCAGGAACCAGATGCAGGCGATGCAGATGTCCTATTTCATATTGCTGCCCAGCATGGTGCTGACCGGATTCGTGTTTCCCCGGGCGGGCATGCCGAAGATCATCTACTACCTCAGTGCCGCGATTCCTCAGACCTATTATCTCGAAATCATCCGGGGCATCATGCTGAAGGGGATCGGCTTCCAGTACCTGTTCGGCCAGGTCAGCACCCTGCTGGTCTTCTCCCTGGTCTTCCTGGCCATTGCGGTTCTCAATTTCAAAAAGAAGATCGCCTGAAGCAATTATTGGGGCCAGACTGCTTTCCTTGCAATCGGATCACCCAACTGCAGGATGGGACTCCACCACCAGAACAATAACCATCCAATAGGATCCGGACGGTTACCCCAGCGTGGGCACCGTGCCCTCAGGGCACGGTGGGAATCAGTTGGTCGAATAGCTATCTTAGGGGAAAGATGTTGTGCTTTTAAGGCTCGATAGGCTTAGCAGTTACCTTGGGCCGATACAATCAGGCGCTCTTCCTGGCGATGACCTGGTTAGCCACCTTATCGTCGCTGATGATCTGCCCGTCCCGAAGCACCACTTTGCGTTGGCAGTAATCGGCGACGGACGGCTCGTGAGTGATCACCACCACCGTCGTACCCTGCTCCCAGTGCATTTTTTGAAAGATTGCCATTATGTCCTTGCTGCTTACGGTATCCAGGGCGCCGGTGGGTTCATCGGCGAGCAGCACCAGGGGGCGGTTGACCATCGCCCTGGCAATGGACACCCGCTGTTGCTGGCCGCCTGACATCTGGTTCGGCCAGTGATGCATGAAATCCTTCAGACCGACATCCTCCAGGGCCTCCTTGGCCCGCTGCTCCGCCTCCGCGCCGGAGATGCCTGCATAGAACATGGGCAGTTCCACGTTGTAGAGGGCGGTCGACCGGGCAAGCAGGTTGTAGCGCTGAAAGACGAAGCCCAGCTTCCAGTTGCGGGTGGCGGCCAGTTCGCTCTCCTCCTGTTTGGATATATCAGCGCCATCCAGAAAATAATCGCCGCTGGTCTGTTTGTCCATACAGCCGATGATGTTCATCATGGTTGACTTGCCGGAGCCGGAGGCGCCCATGATGGCGACCATTTCTCCCTCGTTGATATCCAGGTCGATTCCTCTCAGGGCATGTACCTCGATTCCTGTCATCGGGTAGGTCTTGAACAGCCTATGACAGTGGATGAGCGGAAAATCTGACGGGGATACCGGTAAGCTCTTGGCTCTCTTTCTGATCTCCAATTGCATGTCCCTCCATTTTGAGCGGCGACGGTCTGCCGCATCCTGTTTTGTTGCCCCGGACCTTCCACCTGGTACATCGGATGGAAGAATTCCTGGCGCATGATATGATTTTATTACCAATACCTTAAAAGAATCTTAAAGAAAGTTAAAATTTTGATTAAGATGGTAGCTTGTTGCCAGGTAGAAAGAAAGGCATGGCGCGGTTCGGGATGCTTGGGGCTGGGCATCATGATCTCCAACATTGCCAGGTACCAGTGCAAATGCAAGATCGATTTCACTGCTGAAACGCTTTGGTTTCCGAGCTGGGTTTGAAGGCAAGACCGTAGGGTACTGTGATTGACTTATGGATAACCACATATTAACATAAAATTGCGAATCAAATTGCGGAGCATGCACAGCATGCGGAGCAATAGCAATTTCCCACTAATTGATGAATATTCCTGGAGGTGGGTTTGGTGCCGACGATGAGAGCGGTTCAAGTGAGTGCGCCTGGAGCCGACTTTGAACTGGCAGGGCAGTTTTAAAGATGGACTAAATCTTTAGTCAAGGAGGTTCACAGCATGGAAGTCTTGAAGCTGATCCAAGAAAGGCAGTCGGCAAGAGGACCCTATGATTCCAAACGCCCGGTAGCGCAGGAGGACCTGAAGCAGATCCTGGAGGCGGGGCGGTGGTCGCCCACGGCCCACAATATGCAGAACTTTGAAATTGTCGTCGTCGACGACAAAAAGCTTCTGGAGGCCATCGGGGGGATCAGATACCCGGTATCCGAAACCTTTATCCGTGAAAACTATGAACAGCTCTCCTTTTCGGAAGAGGAACTGCTCAGAAAAAAGGTCGGGATTCTGGGCACCATGTTCCCCCCTTCCTGGAGAACTCCGGGGGCCAAACCGGAAGAATCGGAGCAGTTTAACTCGTCCCTGGGAAGGGCCATTCAATCAAGCCCGGTCCTGCTGATCGTGGTTTATGATCCCGGCAGGAGGGCGCCCGCTTCGGAGGGAGACTTTTTAGGCGCCATCAGCCTCGGTTGTGTGATGGAAAACATGTGGCTCATGGCCAATGCCCTGGGGATCGGCTTCCACGTGGTGAGTTCCCTCAGCGCGGACCAGGTGGAAAAAGAGGTCAAGAGCATTCTCAACATTCCTGACCACCTGCGGATTGCCTTCTCCGTGCGTCTGGGATACCCGGCCTCTACGGGCAAATACCTGCGGGTGCGCCGGGAGGCGCCGGATTTCACCCACTATATCCGCCTTGGCAGCAGGGGCCTTGATTGAAAGCTTCATTTTCCACCATGTGTCTACGGAAACGCGATAGCGCTTTATCGTGTGCGCCGAGGAAAAGATAGATTTATGCCGAATATATAAGCAAGGTATCAATATTAAATGAGGGGTGATACGCATGATATGGCAGGATTATGCAAAGCAGTTGCAAGAGGTGCTTGCCCTGGAAGGCAGTCCGGTAGGTGTCGCCTTTAGCGATGTCCCTGCAAGCAACGGCAAGTCAACTAAGGTTTGGGCCTGCGCCGCTCTCTACCAGGCCGCCCGAAAAGGGACGACCTTCAACATCAGCGCGGAGACATGCGTATGTCCGGGAGGCCTTATGTCGCTGGGTTTATCCGCCCCATCACCGGAGCGGGCTGCTCTGGTGAAAAAGTTTCTGATCGAGGGGGAAAAATTCAGTTCCTGCAACGCAGCGTTTTTCCGCGCCCGGGCTCTCGGCCAGGGCCAGCCGCCGCTGGGGGTCTCCAAATATGTTGTTATCGGCCCGCTGGAGGAGTTCGAGTTAAAACCGGACCTGGTGCTTTTCCTCTGCAACCCGGTTCAGGCCAGCCGCCTGGTCACCCTGTCATCTTATGAAACCGGAATCCCTGTCCAGGCGCAATTATCCTCCTCTACCTGCGGCGGGGCGGTGACCATCCCCCTATCCACGGGCCGTGTCAATGTCACCTTCCTGGACCTGTCCAGCCGGCACCTGGTGAAAGGGTTCAAGGACTCGGACCTCTTCTTCAGCGTACCGTTTTTCCTGGTGCGCAGCATTGTTGAGAGCATCCCCCTGTGCACGGCGGGTACGGCAGAACCCGGTATGGGGATCAACGAGGTCATGAATCAATAATCAGCCATTGGCTGGGAAACTTGCAGAAGCCTCATAGCAAGCCTATGGGGCTTCTCTCATTGCCTTGCAGCGATTTAATAAATTTCTTATTCTTTTCTTATCCTACTTTAAGGATGGGAGCCGCGGATAATAATAGTATTAAGTAGAAGGTATTGCCAATCGGGAAGGAGGTGAGAAAGAATGAAGAAGGGTAAGCAGTGGCTGGTGATCGTCCTGGCCGTGGTGATCCTGGGGGCCGTTGCCGTCGGTGTGGCAGTGGCAGATAACGCTCCAACTGCGGGCCAGTCTCCGCAAAACCTGTACCAGGCTTTTCTTGGCAACCTGGCAAGCGCCCTGGGCATCGACCAGACTACGCTGACCAATGCGTTAAAGACAGCCAGCACTCAGACAGTGAACCAGGAGGTTCAGAGTGGAAAGCTCACCCAGCAGCAGGCTGACCAGATCCTGTCCCGGATTAACAGTGGAAAGCTGCCTATCGGTTTTATGGGAATGGGGTTCGGGAACCAGCAGTCGGTTTCAGGGGCTGTCTACGGTAAGCGTGGCCCCAGAGTGGGCCGCAACCGCGGGGCAATGGGCGGCTTCATGATTCTCAAGCCGCTGGCGAGCGCCCTCGGTATTACCCCACAGGTTCTGATGTCGGACCTGCGCAGCGGCCAGACAATCTCTGCTCTGGCTACAGCAGACGGGACAACGGTGACAGCGCTCGGGGCCTCGATCCTGAGCAGCATCCAGATCAAACTCACAAGCGCGGTTAGCAGCGGCAAGCTGACCAGTGCCCAGGAAACCCAGATCTACACCAGGCTGCAGCAATTCATGAGTTCACCCAACTGGGACACTCAACTGCAGAAGATTGGCCAGCCCGGAAGTTTCCATCACAAGTCCGGCGGACAACCGGTGACACAATAATCATTGTCTCGTGCAACGCCTGCCACCTCTTACATTGGAGAGGGCCGGCGTTTGCAAGTTTGGCGGCGGTTTTCTGCTGCTGCTTTCTAAAGTACGAAAGGAGGAATGGGCCAATACCTCCCCACGCCCGAAGGCAGGGGATCTCCTTGGCCTGAAAGAGGATGAGAAAGAAGATATTGGTAACTGTGGCGATCTTGGTTCTGGCGCTGATCATGGCGCTGGCAACTGCAGTCGCGGCCTTTGCAGATACTTCCGACCAGGGCGGTTCTCCTGGCGGTGGGCAGGGTCAGAACAGGATGCAGAATGAGTATATCCAGGCCCTGACCAGTGCGAGCGGGCAGACGGCTGAGATCCAGCAGGATGTGGCCAACGGCCAGACGGTGGCCCAAATCGCCCAGCAACTTGCCCAGGCAGGCACGATCACCCAGTCCTCACTGGCTGCCGCCATCCAGCAAGAACTGGCCAGCGAAGATCAGCAAAGAGCCACCAATATGGCGCAGGCGCTGATCAGCGGCCAGATGCCCGGTGGGCAAGGCAATTCCGGTCAGTCAGGTAACGCTCAGAACTCTGGGCGGTGGCAGAACGGTGGACAGGGGACCGGACAGGGCGACAACATGATCATTCAGGCCCTGGCCAGTGCGAGCGGGCAAACGGCCGAGATCCAGCAGGATGTGGCCAACGGCCAGACCCCGACGCAAATCGCCCAGCAGCTTGCCCAGGCAGGCACGATCACCCAGTTCTCGCTGGCTGCTGCCATTCAACAGGGGATGTCTACCAACGATCAGACAAGGGCCTCAAGCGAAGCGCAGGATCTGATCAACGGCCAGATGCCTGGAAGGCAGGGCGGCAGTGCTTCGGGCTCTGCGGGTACCGGCACAACTACCAGCAGTGGTATTGTTCTGACAATAGGCAGTTCCAGTATGTATGTTAATGGCGTAGCACAGGATATCGACAGCAACCAAACACAGCCTATCATTAGGAACAGCCGCACTTTCGTTCCCATCACGGCCATTATCGAAGCACTGGGAGGAACTTCTAGCTGGAACCCTGCCAACCAGACAGTGACCATCAACTTGAACAATACATCCATTACGCTCGCCATTGGAAGCGCGAGCGCTACAGTGAACGGCACGGCAACATCGCTTGATGACGCACCGTTTATCTCCTCTACGGGGAGAACCATGTTGCCGTTGGCGTTTATCACCAAAAGTCTTGGACATAATGCCATCTGGAACGCCACCGCAAGGTCAATAACCATACAATAGGTGTCGATGTCATTGGGGACGGTTCTTGCTTTCAAACTAGCTCACGAAACTGTGACCATGAACCGTTCCAACTGCCGCAGGGCGTACCGTTGATTCGGATACGCCCTGTTTTTTCTATAGATAGCACCAATATATGCAGGAACCAGCAATTGGTTATCGAAACAATCATATGTAATATTATATAGAAAACTTGGTTTGCGCCAAGCCAGAGGCGCAGGCGGAAACCCCCGGTATCTGAACAACTGGTGGTCTTTGATGGAGATCCTGTGAGCACGTAGGGCTGCGAAAAGGAGAAAAATGATGCTTTTCTGGCGTTTCGGAAAGATGAGTGTGCTGCTTTTCCTGGTATTGGTGCTGATGGTATCCCTGCCGTTGCCATCACTGGCCGGCGCTGCTTCCGGCGCGGGAGTGTCCGGAACAGGCGCATCCGCGACAACCACACCCGACATTACGGTTAAGGTCAACGGCCAGATGGTCACGCAGGGCGTTGCGACGGTGGTCGAGAATGGCAGAGTGCTCATCCCGCTGCGGGACATCCTTGACGGGTTGGGAGCCAAGGTAGAATGGCTGCCGGATACCCGGGAGGCGATCATCACCGGCGGTAACCATACCATCACGCTTAAGGTGGGAGACAGCACCGCCGTCGTCGACGGTAAGGAGATCGCCATGGACGCCCCGGCACGGATCATAGACGGGAGGATCTTGGTACCGTTACGCTTCCTGTCCGAAGATATAGGGGCGAAGGTAATCTGGGTGGAGAGCACCAGCACCGTCGAGGTTCTTGACCTGTCCAAGCTGACCCCGGACCAGGCGCACTTGCTGCAGGCCTTCGAAAACGAAGATGCTATGACCGGCGCTGACATGAAGCGTGTATTGACCGTTGACATGGCGCCCGATACGACAGGCCAGTCCGGCCAGTTCCAGACGGAGACCGATGTCAAGTTCGACATCAATGGGAACGATTTTCACGCCTGGCTGGCCGAATCGGTGTCAGGCGACGACTCGGAATCTCCCTCGTCTCCCCCGGACACCGTGGAGATAATCAAGAAGGGTGACCAGATCTATGCGAAAACCGAGGATGATGAGTCCTGGGAAGAGGTTGATCCCCAATATTTAGATACGGTGCTGTACCCTCTCTCAATGGACTCCACCCCGGACGAAGACTTCCTGGACTACTACCTCCTGCCCTTCAAGGTGGACAACAACGCCGCCGTCAATGGCCAGCCCAGCACGAAGTTCACCTTCGATCTCACTCAGAATTTCACGGCAGATAATCTGGAAGCGGCGCCGGGCGGCGCCATGTCCAGTGGAAATGGCGCGGACCAGAACGGTAATGGGACGCTCACACAGGCCACCGACGATATGTACGTCGATTCCCATAACCGGATCGTCAAGCAGGACCTGACGCTTGTCATATCCGATTTGCCTGACGACTCGGCCAGTACCTCCGGACCGGGAACGACAACCGAAACCTTCACCCTCGACATGAACTCTTACTACACCGGTACCCCGCCGGTAATCACGACGCCTGGCGGTGTGTTCCCCGAAGCCTAACTCTCGCGCCGGATCGTTAAAGAAAATTATAGGGATTATATAAAATTAAAGATCCGGCGCGAGAATTCCCATCTCCTTCAGGGGATTTGGGATGAGAGCGCCGTCTTTACTGAAATTATTAAATGAGAAAATATTTTCATTGGCTGCCTAGTTGAATAGTTTCATATGAAGAAGAGATACTAATTTTGAAAACAAAATTAAAGGGAGGTTAATCCATGTCTATGCAGTTACAAGTAAATCCTTTTGTGCAACATGCTCTACAGCACGCGCAAGTGAGGATGGGTGAGTTTGCCGGAGTTGTAAACTTGTCCCAAAACCTGATTCCCGCCTGTGATGATGTCATCATCTCGATTAATTCGGGAAACGCCCAGCGGGCGTTGGCATCAGCCCAAAATTGTAAGGCCATGTCCGTCCAATTGGCCCAATCCATGCAAATCATGAACAATGCCATCACCCAGCGTTTGGATATGGCCTCCTATGTCCTGCAAAACTTGAGGAATGTGCATGCCGGCTTCACCGGGATAGCGCCATGGCAGATAAACGTAACGCCATATCAGCAAACAGCGTCGCCTTACCTGTCATAGAGCAAGGGAATTCTAACGTAGGGCTAAGATTGGGGCTGCTGGAGAGTTTCCAGCAGCCCCTCGCCTTTAGGCGGCTCTGTAGTGAATGTTGCTACCGGGCCGTTTAAAATTGTATTGCCTGTAGACAGCTTGATTTTTCCATAAATTAGATACAATAAGAAAGATGGAGCATTCATTATGAAATGACTTCATATCCGGCATATAGAGTTAAATCACGCAGGAGGCCTCCGCGCTAGAAACATTACTTGACTGAAAGACCCTGAAGCGTTGAGGATTTCTTTAAATATTTTTAATCTTCAAAGGATCATTAAATATTTGCATCCATAGTATGATGTGATATAATATCGGAAAAAGGAGGCGAAATGATGTTTGAAGTTTATGCTCCAAGATCAAAGAAGGAAACCAAGCAGAAGGAAGGGCCGGAGATCAAGATCTCCAAGCAATCAATCGTACTGAACAAGAAGGCGAGAAACCTCTTGCAGGCAGAAAGCCTGGAGCTTGCTTACGACAAAAGTGGCAAGACCATCAGGATCAGAAAAGCAGATGAAGGCGGTCTCAACATGAAGAAAACCAAGGTCTTTGCCAAAGGTTTCTTGGAACATTTCAATATCAAGGAGAAAGGCAAATACAAGGCTGAATTTAAGGAAGACGAGAACGCGTTCTTAGTAAAACTGAAATAACTCAAAAATAGACAGCAGCCGGTTGTTAAAAACCTGGCTGCTTTTCTTTTTATCACAGCTTTCTCAATCATCAGGTCGATCCCGCCAAAAGGACCGTCTCCCTGCTTCCAAAATTCCACCAGTTACCATATTTTATAGCAGGTAATGCACCGATTGATAGCGAATTACCATTTTACAGAAAATTATCCGCTGGCTTGTTATCCAAGGGCAGGTGCAACTATTGTCCGACCAACCGTCTTCTAACGGCGGGAAGCATCCTTATGTATTGATCGTGGTCTGCCTGGCCTTTTTGGTCTTGATTGGCGCCGGCTATGCCTGGTACAGGCAGGCATCGGTTGCAGTATCCGGGCCAGCCCCAAAAAATCAGGAGCAAGCAAGCGCCAGCGTTGTTTCCAAAGTGTATGCTCCAAATCCGGCTAATGTGGAGCCTGAATCCGAGAAACCAAATCCGCCGCTGGGGCTGCCGCTGGAAAAGCTTGGCGTTATCTGTAATGTACCGCACGATCCGGAAAAGCAGGTCGCCCTGACCTTCGATGACGGCCCCTCGAAAATGACGCCAGCATACCTCAAAGTACTCCAGGAAAAAGGGGTGCACGCCACATTTTTCCTGATTGGAAGCAATGTGCAGCGCCAGCCCGGCCTGGCGGCAATGATCGCCGCCGACGGGGACGAGATTGGAAACCATACGTACAGCCATCTCAACTTGGCGAAAGCATCGCTCACGGAAGCGGTCTATGATATTTTGAGAGGCCAGGATTGTATCGAACAGGTCACGCATCAGAAGCTATCCCTGATGCGTCCCCCGGGGGGAGAGCTGAATGTGCCGGTGATCAAGGCTATTCAAAAGCTGGGCTATAAGATCGTGTTCTGGAACATAGACCCGCAGGACTGGAAGGATGGCGCCACCTCCAAGCAGATCATCGGTAATGTCATGACCAATCTTCATCCAGGTTCGATCATTCTTTTGCACGAAGGAAAGCTGCTCACCCTGGAAGCCCTGCCCGAACTGATCGATGATATCAGAAAACAGGGTTACGAGATCGAAACTGTGTCCGGGTTGCTGGGGGCGCCGCCCCGCCCCGGCGCTGATGCCTCAACGCCCGAAATGGTGGCGCCGGAGGCGCATCCCCCCGGCGGGGCTTGATGCTCTGATGGCCGCACACTCGTAACTTCAGTCGTAAGTTAGGCCATTGATTTCGAGAGCAGTCTGGCCGCGCCCGGTCTTTTCTTTCACGAGATCCAGTACTTTTTCCTCGTCTAAATCAGCCATTGCCAGAATCAGATCATCGTTCATATCCCTGCCCCCCCCGGCCTTCATTTTTTATGCCCGCTATATTCCAACCATCTCGAATTGTGTTTTATCGGGAAGGAATATCACTTGCTGCCATAGAATTACTTCCTCAAAAGTAACCCAGCACAAAAGAAAAAGAGGTACTTAGTAAAGTTCTAACCTTTAAGGAGGAAACACGGTCAAAGATGAATCTGCCTGTATCTCACCTCATCCCTGGCATGAGGCTCGTGAGGCCCGTTTACGGGCATAAAGGACAGATGCTTTTAAATAAGGGGGTAGAGCTTACCACTTCGTATATTAAGGGCTTGAAAGAGCATCGAGTTTTGGCGGTTGCAGTGGAAGGCATCATTGATCTGGACTGTACGGAGGCAGTGGAGGTGCTGGAGGAAAGCATCTGCGTGGAGGCGATGGAGTCCATCCAGAACTGGGTTGAGACAAACAGGAAACAGGAGGAGTTTGCCAGGATCTATGAATGCGTTGGCGCCATAGTGAACGAGATCCTGGCCGGCAAGATTCCCCTGGGTGGGTTGGCGGAAATCTCTGCAGCAGATGTCTACACCTTTGCGCACTCGATCGATGTCTGTGCTTTCTCTGTTTACATGGGCATTCATTATGGATATAAAAAAGACTCCCTGCTTATACTGGGGATTGGAAGTATCCTGCACGATCTGGGAAAGACCAGGATATCGCCTGAAATTCTGAATAAACCGGGACGATTGACCGAAGAGGAGTTCGGGGAGGTCAAGAACCATCCGCTCTGGGGTTATGAGATGCTCATGGATGCATCCGTTCAAGTGAGCGACAGTGCGCTGGAAATAGTGCTGAACCATCATGAACGGTACGATGGGAGCGGTTACCCCAGAGGCCTTAAGGGCGTCGAGATCAGCAACATGGCCGGCATCTGCGCCCTGTCGGATGTTTATAACGCCCTGACGGTGGAACGGGTATACCGTAAGGCCTTTCCCTCCAACGAAGCCTACGAGATGATCATGACTTACGGCGACCTCAATGTCAGGTATGATCTGGTCAAACTTTTCTCGAAGTGTGTCTACCCCTATCCCATTGAAACCCCGGTGCTCTTGAGCACAGGGCGGATGGGTGTCGTGGCGGCCAATAATCGCAACCTGCCGTTGCGTCCGGTGGTCACTGTCGTCGAAACCGGAGAGAGAGTCGATTTGAGCGAGGAGTTGACCATCGTCATCGAGAGGGCGCTGACGCCGGATGAGGCACAGGCCGCTTTTCTCAGGTTCACTAATTGTTATTCCTTCTGTGATGGGCTTGATAACTGAGTTTTGTTTGTTTTGCGGATGAAGGGAGTTATCAACGGATGGACCATGAGAGCGAGGAAAAGACGCATTTTCTGCAAGCATTGATTGATGCCATCCCCACGCCCATTTATTACAAGGACCTCGAGGGTATTTACCAGGGTTGTAACAAGGCATTCGAGACCATGCTCGGCCTATCAAAGGAGGATATAATCGGAAAAACCGCCTTCGATGTTTGGCCGAAAGAATTTGCTGACAGATATCATCAGATGGACAATGAGCTATTCAGCCATCCAGGAATACAGGTCTTCGACTCCACGGTTCGCTTTGCTGATGGCCTGAACCATGATGTCAGCTTCTACAAGGCCACCTACGAGGATATGGCTGGGCGCCTGAAAGGCCTGGTGGGGATATTTATAGACATCTCCGGGCGCAAGCAGACGGAAGAGAAGCTGCGCCAGACGGCCTCGGAACTCCAGGCGGTCTTTCAAGCCATTCCGGACCTGTTCTTCAGATTCAGCGCCGACGGCACGTATCAGAAGTTGTTGGTTGGCCGCCCTGCTGACCTGTACGACCCTGCAGGAGGATTGATCGGGAAACGGGTCGATATTTCCAAAAAGTTGGGCCGGGAGTTTCAGGAGGCGATCGCTCAATCCTTGGAAACGCAGTCGCTGGTCGTGACGGAGTATCCCATGCCCCTGGAGGGGGAGACGAGGTTCTTCGAGGCCAGGTTCATCCCGTTGCTCAAGGACCAGGTAGTCGTGGTCGTCCGCAACATCACCGAGCGCAAGCAGACGGAGGAGCGCCTCAAGTACCTGGGCTTTCATGACGTAATGACCGGCCTCTACAACCGGTCTTTCTTCGAGGAGGAGCTCAAGCGGCTCGATGCCAAAAGACAACTGCCCTTAAGCATAATTATCGGTGATATCGACGGCCTCAAACTGGTCAACGATACCCTTGGCCACCGGGAAGGCGACCAGTTGATCGTCAAAGTCGCCGGGATCGTCCAAAAGGCGTGCCGCGCTGAAGATATAGTCTGCCGCTGGGGCGGCGACGAGTTTGCCATCCTGCTGCCAAAAACAGATACGGAGACTGCCGAAAAGATCTGTGAACGGATCAGAAAAGACTGCGAGAAGGCAAAAGAAGACCCGGTCCCCGTGAGCGTCTCCCTGGGTGCTGCCATGAAAAGGAGTGCGGATCAAAACATCGATGATGTGTTGCGGGAAGCCGAGGACATGATGTACTGGAACAAGCTGGATAGCAACAACACCCGTTTTTCCGTAGTCACTTATTTTCAGAGGTCTCTGGCGGAAAAAACCCGGGAAACGGTGGAGCGCGGGCGGCGCATCCAGGACCTGGTGCTGAAAATGGGGAATGTTCTCGATTTATCGAGGCCAGAAAGGGAAGAATTGTCGATCCTGGCGCTCCTGCATGACATCGGCGAGATCGCCATACCCGAAAAAATTCTCCTGAAACCCTGTAGCCTGACTCCGGAAGAATGGCAGATCATGAAGAAACACCCCGAGATCGGCGACAGCATCGCCAGGTCGGTCCCCAATCTCACCGCCATCGCCGAGGCTATCCTGACCCACCACGAACGTTGGGACGGGACGGGCTACCCCAACGGGCTGCAGGGCGCCCAGATCCCCCTGCAATCCCGAGTACTGTCTATTGCCGACGCCTATGACGCCATGATCAGCGGACGTCCCTACAAGAAGGCAATCAGCCACCGGGAGGCCCTGGAAGAGATTCAACGGTGTGCAGGCACCCAGTTTGATCCGGCGCTGGTCGACCTGTTCGTCAGGGTAGTATCTTGTGATTGATCCCCCCTAACGCTTGCACCGGCGGGGAGCCTGAACTACAGAAGAAGCAAGTTGGGCAGCCTTTGCGGCTGCTTTTTTTGATGCAATGCAACCACTGCCTGATCGCCTTGCTATGTATAATGATGGACTGCTCTGAATAGTGACAAAAAAACTTATATTTTGACAAATAATTTACATTGATGCCAGTGAATTACTAGTGTAAGATTGGATTAGTACAGGAACCGGTTTTAGAGAACACTGGAGGGATGATTGATAGATGATCAGCGATGACCGCTACCTGCTCATTGTCGACGACATGCGCGTTATTTGCGAGCTTTTGACTGATGTCTTAACCGCCGAAGGGTTTATGGTACAGGCATCCATGAGCGGGGAGCAGGCAATTGACACAATCCGTGCCCGGACACCTGCATTGATCATAATCGACCAGGTGATGCCCGGCAAGGATGGCTTGCAGACTTTAAGAGATGTCCAGGGCCTGATTTCCGGTGTGCCTGTAATCATGATCTCGGGTTACGTGGAGGAAAAACAGGATGTAATTGAAGCCAGGAGAAAGGGATTGATCCGGCACTTTATCAGTAAGCCGTTTGACATGCGCTATCTGATCCGGTTGGTTAAGGAAATAATACCTCCGCCACCTGGGCCTGGCGAACGGGAGGTTGTTTATAAAGACAGAATACCTGGCCGGGGTCCGGAGTGAGTGTTGCTCCAATCCTCTCTATAATAGGACTAATGTACCAAATTTATCTTCAAAAGAAGGATTCTCTGATTAATTAAAGAATGTCTTGAGCAGGCTGCAAAGGGCAAACCTGGTGAAAGCCAGGGACGCAAAGCCACGGGTCTAAAGCCCGGCGCCGATGGAGCATTTCTTCTATCGCTTCAGTGCCGGGCCATGACGGCCAGGTTGCCAGCGAGGGTGGTTGGATATCCTCTGCTTGGTCACCTCAGAGCAGAGGATATTTTCAACGGTACCCGGTTTCATCGTGGGGTACGATGGGGAAAAAGCAATATTCAGGTATCCTACTTCATTGTTGGGTGAGCGAAGCGAACATCGTTACCGGGCGCCAGCTTGCTGGCGCGGGGCTTCCGGTTTTCGGGAGGGGGCGGGTTTGTGGACAACGGCACATTGCTGAAGAAAGTCAATGCGGGCAGCAGGATTGTCTTTGACGACCCCGACAGGTTGTTCTGCCTGGTCTTCAAGGGCAAAATAAATACGGCTGCTCCCGGGCAACGGCAGGAGGTGGGCCCCGGCGGGGTGATCAATTCCAGCATGTATGCTTATGCCATCGAAGGCTCGGAGTTGCTCTTCATCAATCTGGAAAAGTTGAAAAAGTTGAAACCGGACCTTGCTGCCAAAATAGCAGGCGGCATGAAGGAGAAGGATGGCGCAGGACCTGGCAGGCCTGCAGCCAAGCAGGAGAAGGAGGGCGCAGGACCTGGCAGGCCTGCAGCCAAGCAGGAGAAGGAGGGCGCAGGACCTGGCAGGCCTGCGGCCAAGCAGGAGAGAACAACTTATTCTTATAGTGTGGATGTGCAGTGTCCTGTGTGCAAGGGTCATTTCAAAGCGAACAAGATGTTCGAATCCAAACTCAAGCAGCTTAGTCATGATGCCGAAATGAGAACGCGCTTCGAGGATATCGAGCCCATTCACTACAAGGTGTGGGTGTGCCCTGACTGCCTGTATGCCAATTTTATGAATCGCTGGTCAGACCTCAGCTCTTCTCAGATATCCACGTTAAAAGAATCTGTAGAAAAACGAAAGAGCATTCTGTCAGGTCTTCCCGAACCGGGTGGGAATGCTGAAAAAGCCCTCAACGATTACAGGTTGGCTATCGAGTGCCTGACGCAGATAAAAGCCGTTTCCAATGTGATCGGCAGCGCCTGGGTCAACCTGGCATGGCTGTATGACGATCTGGGCGCTGTGGACTTGGCGGCCGCTGCCCGTAAGAATTCGCTCGCAGCGTATGAAGAATACTATTTTCAGGAGCGGTCTATGACTCCATCGTTGGAACTCCAGGTCCTGTACATAATCGGTCAGTTGAACAAGAAGTTGGGGAACGTCAAAAAGGCGCATGAGTATTTCTTGAAAGTGTTGCAATATAAGGATCACAGCATGGCTATCCTGACCGATCTGGCGCGGGATGGCCTGCAGGAACTGAAACGGATGACCAAGGAAACGGCATGATCCCCCTTCGAAGTTCGCTAGCATGGAATACCTACACCAAATTCCGCAAGGGCTTGCCCTCATTGATTAGGAGGGAATCTCGGAGAGAAGATGAAACTACCTGTATCGTATCTCATTCCTGGCATGAGGCTCTCGAGGCCCGTTTACGGACAGAAAGGGCAATTGCTTTTAAATAGGGGGGTAGAACTCACCTCTTCGTATATTAATGGCTTGAAAGGGCATCATGTCCTGGCGGTTTCAGTTGGAAGCATACCTTGTGGTATGGTATTAAACGATCAGGAGGCTGAACTCATACTGGAGGAAAGCATCCGGGCGCAGGCGATGGCATCCATCCAAAACTGGGTGGAAGCAAACAGAAAACAGGAGGAGTTCGCCTTCGTCGTGGAGAGCGTCACCATCATTGTAGATGAGATCATTAACGGAAAGATCCCCTCGGGCGGGCTGGCAGAAATATCGGCGGCAGACGTCTATACCTTTGCGCACTCCATCGATGTCTGCGCCTTTTCAGTTTATATGGGCATCAACCTTGGTTATCAAAAGGATGATCTGCTCACATTGGGGATGGGGAGCATCCTGCACGACCTGGGAAAGACCAGGGTGTCGCCTGAAATCCTGAATAAACCGGGCAAATTGACAGAAGAGGAGTTCGAGGAGGTAAAGAACCACCCGGCCTGGGGTTATGAGATGCTCACGGAAAATGCATCCAGCCAGGTGAGCGCCACTGCGCTGGAAATAGTGCTGAATCATCATGAAAGGTACAATGGGAGCGGTTACCCCGGCGGTCTTAAAGGCAAAGAGATCAGCGATATGGCCGGCATTTGCGCCCTGTCGGATGTTTACAACGCCATGACAGCAGAACGGGTGTACCGCAAGGCCTTTCCCCCCAACGAAGCCTACGAGATGATCATGACTTACGGCGACCGCGATATCAAGTATGAACTGGTCAGACTGTTCTCGACCAGCGTCTATCCCTATCCGATTGATACCCTGGTGCTCTTGAGCACGGGAAAGGTGGGGTGTGTGACAGCCACCAATCGCAACCTACCGTTCCGGCCGGTGGTCGATGTGGTCGGAACCGGTGAAAGAATCGACATGAGCGAGGAACTGTCCGTTGTCATCAAGAGGGCGTTGATACCGGACGAGGCACAGGCTGTTTTTCTCAGGCTGGCTGACGGTTATACCTTATAGCAAGTAATGAGTAATGAGTAATGAGTAGCAAGTAATGAGTAATGAGTAATGAGTTATCTTTCCACTCATCACTCATTACTCTTTTAAAAGGCATATAATAGTATTTGATGGAGAGTATCCGGCACTTATAAGATTGGGCGGGGAGCATGAGACTGACAGGCAGAGTGAACTTTGACGCCGTAAAAAAAAGAGTATGGCCGTTTATCATCAAGTTGCTGACCATCATGGCCGGCGCCGTGATCATGGCGTACTCCTACAATGCCCTGGTCATACCGAACGGGCTGTTGTCAGGAGGAGTGGCCGGGATCGCCCTGATCGGCAATTACCTGCTGCACATCCCCTTTTACATCGGTATCCTGGTGCTGAACATCCCCATCTTTCTGTTCGGCATGAAGGAGTTGAACTGGAAGTTCATCCTGTACAGCCTGCTCGGCACAACGGCCCTGGTCGTCGCCCTGCCGCTTACGAAACCTTATACTCCGGTGCCGCAGTTGGGCCACGACCTGTTCCTGGCGGGGGTATTCTCCGGGGTCATCGGGGGGATCGGGGGGGGCATCATCCTCAAGGCCGGCGCTTCCACGGGAGGAACCGACATCACCTCCATCATCGCCAAGAAGCGGTGGAATATTTCTGTCGGCGCCTTCTCCTTCTACTGCAACCTGGTCATCATCCTGGCGTCGCTGTTCTTCTTCGACCCCAGGATCGCCCTGTACACCGTTGTCAGCATGTGGGTTAGCGGCAAGGCGACCGACCGGGTGATCGACGGTTTGGACAGCAACAAGTCGGTGACGATCATCTCGGAGCAGAGCGATGCCATCGCCGCCAGGATCATGAACGAGGTCAGCCGGGGGGTAACTTTTCTCGAGGGGCAGGGCGCCTACTCTGGCGACCCCAAAAAGGTGATCACCTGCGTGGTCAACCACTATGAGATTCCCAAGGTGAAGGAGATCGTGCTGGACGTAGATCCCCGGGCGTTCATGTTCGTCACCGAGACAGTGGAGGTTTCAGGACAGGGATTTACGATGTCCTTCTGATCGAGAGACATCGGTCAAGGAGCCGTCCCTTGACTCATTTTGATCAGGCATTCCTTCTCGGGCCTGGTCAGCTTCTGGATCTCCCGCTCTCTTTTCATGGCGGCGATGTTGTTGCCGAGTGCTTCCTTGTAGACCAGTTCCAGCGGCCCCCGGCCCCTGGTATACTTGGCCCCCTTGCCCTCCCGGTGGGCGGCCAGCCTGGCCTCGAGGTCATTAGCGTATCCGGTGTAGAGGGTGCCATCGCCGCACCTGAGTATATAAACGTAGGCAATGCTGTTCTTGGGCATTTCATTGCTCCGGTTTTCCATGTCACATCAGGCCCTCATGACGCAGGGCGGTTACCCCCTTTGCCCACGCCTGATCGGGGGTGGGTGATGGAAGTGCCGGCGGCGCTGCCCGCCTCCGTTTTGGAATAGCAGGACGAGGAACAGCAGGGCGCTCGCCCCGAAGCCATACCGGGCCTCGATCTGGTAATGATTGACCAGCAGGTAGGAGGATGTGCCGAGGATGAAGCCGAAGGTCAGCGCCCAGGTCAGCCGGTTGAGAGCCCGGGTATTGGCAGCGAAGGTCTCACCCAATTCCGGCAGGGATACCTTGATGTGCAGGTCGCCCCGCTCTGCCTTGTGGAGCACCCGCTCCGCCAGCGGAGGCAGTTCCACCAGCGAGTTGCCGATGGCGGTGGCCTTCTCCCTGACGATATCCCACACCTTGATGTTCTCCCTGGTAAATTCGGTCACGTAGGGCCTGGCCTCGTCCAGGAAGTTGATCTCCGGGTCGAGACCCACGCACAGGCCGAAGAGCGTTCCCAGCGCCCGGCCCAGGAAGGTGAAGTTGGCGGGGATCTGGAAGGGATTCTCGTATAACAGGGCCTCCATATTGTCCATAATCTCTCCCAGGTCGCCGCTGAACAGGTCCCCTCCCTTGCCCAGGATCTGCTCCATGAACAATGCAATTGCCTTGGCCAGCAGCTCGGCGTCGGCGCCGCGACGCAGGAAACCGACCTTTTTGAGCAGGGTCACCACCTGGTCGTAGTTCCGCTGGATCATGGCCTGAGCGAGCTGAACCAGGCTCTCCCGCAATGGCATGGAAATCACCCCCACCATGCCGAAGTCGATCAGGATGATCCGTCCGGCAGGGGTGACGAAGAGGTTGCCAGGGTGCGGGTCAGCGTGGAAGAAGCCGTTCACCAGGATCTGCTTGACGTAAATTTGCAGCAGCCTGATGGCCAGGTCGTGCCGGTTTACCCCGGCCTTGGCCAGCCCCTCGTAGTCGGTGATCTTCATCCCCTCCTCGAACTCCATGGTGAGCACCCGCCTGGTGGTATGCTCCCAGTGGATCTTGGGGATGATCACCTCCCGGTCATCGGCGAGGTTGGCGGCGATGGTCTCGGCGTTGTGCCCCTCGTGGATGTAGTCCAACTCTTCATGCACAGTAGCTGAGAACTCGCTGAAGATGGCATCGAAATCCGCATACTTCTCCCAGTCGGTCAGCAGCTTGATCAGGTCGATGACCCGCCGCACCGCCTTCAGGTCCGTGTCCACCAGTTCCTCGATCCCCGGGCGCTGGATCTTCACGGCCACTGTCTGCCCGCCCGCCAGCCGCCCGCAATGAACCTGCCCGAGGGATGCGGCGGCCAGGGGAGTCTCCTCCAGGCGCTCGTAGATCTCCTCCAGCGGCCGGCCGAACTCTGCCTCGGCCTCCTGCCTGAGCGCTGCAAAATCTACCGGCTGCACCTCGTCCTGCAGGCTGGCCAACTCCTTGGTAACCGCCTGGGGGAGCACGTCCACCCGGGTGCTGAAGAACTGGCCCAGCTTGATCATCAGCCCTCCCAGATCCACCGCGGTGTTACGGAAGCGCCGGGCCTGGGAGACGAACAACTCCCGCCGCCTCTCTTCGTACCAGGCCTGGGAGCGCCAGAGCTTTCTGAGCTTGAGGGAGTAGAAGGCCCAGAAGATGGACAGGAAAAGGCTGATTACGGTAAGGAAGCGGATCGGACCCGAACGGGGCCTGTCCATGGCGCCACCAACTCCTCGAGAAGACCTCACACATCACATATGGACTCTGCTATTATAATAGCAGACAGGCTAACAAACTGAAAATGATCCCGGACGAGTCATCGTGGGAAGAATGTGAAGGTGGTGGCGCCGTATGCTATACTTGGCATTGATCCTGCTGGCGATAGCGGCAGTGGTCTGGGCAATCCCTGCCATTGCCAACTTATACAGCCATAGAGAGATTGACCGGTTGAAACAGAGGTACAGGCAGCTTACCTTTGAGTCCCCCGGGGTGGCCGACGAGGCTCTGAGGTTGCAGGTTATCAGGCTGAAGAACATGGCGCCGGGGCACTCCGAGAAGTGGTACCTGGAGCGGGTGATCCGTGAGCTGGAAGGCGGCCGGCTGCGCTGCCTGCACGAGGCTAAAAAGTGATGGAAGGAGCGGTCTTCATGCGTGCGATGATTTTGGATGCCCCGGGTAAACCCTTGCGCCTGGCAGAGATACCGGTTCCAGAACCTGAGCGGAACCAGGTTCTGATCAGAGTCCGGGCCTGTGGAATCTGCCGCACCGACCTGCACATCCTGGACGGAGAACTGAAAGAGCCCAAGCTCCCGCTCATAATGGGCCACCAGATAGTGGGTACGGTGGTAGGCGCAGGCGATCAGGCCAGTCAGTGCTCGCCCGGGCAGCGGGTGGGCGTGCCCTGGCTGGGCGCCTCTTGCGGTCAATGCAAGCAATGCCTCACAGGCCGGGAGAATCTCTGCAACCAGGCCCGTTTCACCGGCTACCAGATCGATGGGGGCTTCGCCGAGTATGCGGTCGCTGACTGCCGTTTCTGCTTTCCGATCCCGGATGACTATCCCGACCTGCAGGCGGCGCCCCTGCTCTGCGCCGGACTGATCGGCTACCGCTCCTTGGGTCTGGCGGGGAATGCAGAGCACCTGGGGATCTACGGTTTTGGCGCTGCAGCCCACATCGTCGCCCAGGTGGCCCGGTACCAGGGGCGCAAGATCTACGCCTTTACCCGGCCTGGCGATGCGGAGGCGCAGCGGTTTGCCCGGGAGATGGGGGCGGATTGGGTGGGCGGTTCTCTGGAGGCGCCTCCGGTGGACCTGGACGCAGCCATTATCTTTGCCCCGGTGGGCGAACTGGTGCCGGCGGCGCTGAAAGCAGTGGCCAAGGGCGGGACGGTGGTCTGCGGCGGGATCCACATGAGCGACATCCCGTCGTTTCCCTACGAGATCCTCTGGGGGGAGCGGGTATTGCGGTCGGTGGCCAACCTCACCCGGAAGGACGGGGAGGAGTTTTTGGCCCTTGCTCCCAAGGTTCCGGTGCGCACCGAGGTACAGCCTTTTCCGCTGGAACAGGCAAACACCGCCCTCGAAGCCTTGCGGCGTGGCGAGATCCACGGCGCCGGAGTACTGGTGATGGACTGAGCGTGAGAAAACTGAGGGGTTTAACCTGAATGGGCGATGAACATACTTGGATCGAAGAAATTCAAGTTATGTAACGAATGTTGAGGTGAGGGCGGACCCTGGTTCTTGCGGGCTCTTCCGGCCGAGCCCCTTCCGGTTTGCTGGTTGTACCGGGTTTGCAATTGCCCGTGCTTTGTCCATCGTCCTTGCCCATGGTCATCTTGATGGGCTGTGCGGCTGGGTTTTCTTTATCGGCCCTGCCTTGAAGAGGCTGCTGCCCCGTTTTCCCGTCTCCCTTAGAATCCACCTTGATCAGCCTCCCGCCGTAATTGAACCCGATGCTGAGCATTCCGCTCAGGTCCCTGACGTTGATGGAATCCAGGTTCAACTCCACCTTGTCCGCCTGCAGCCTCTCGATCACGATCTTGTCAACCGACCAGGCCCGTTCCGCTAGTTTCCGGTCCAGCTCCTGGCGCAGCTCCGCCAGCTCGGACAGGCAGCGGTCGACGCTCCTGGCCATCCGCTCGTCCTGTTCCCCGCGAAATATTTTCCCAGCCTGTTTCCGGAACCAGTTCAGCATCCCGACCACCCTTGCTCGATTGCCGTAAGACTACTCTAATTTATTCCTGGCCGGGCGGATTGTTGAGATCACCATTTGGTTGCTCTTCTAATATTATGGTTAGCAGGTATGGCAATTTCAGGGGGCTGCGGTATGTTCGACCGGGCGTGGCTGGAAAAGGCGTTGGAGTTGCAGAAGGCGATGAAAGACCTGACTGACCATAGTTGGCATTTTGACAAGTCCTGGCTGGATAAGGCGATGGAGATGCAGAAGATGATCCCCGGGATGGGGATCGATCCCAATTGGTATAAAGATATGCTGGGCAGCATCATGAAAGGGCACCCGGGATCGGGTATCTTCAACTTTCAGGATTCAGGCGAGCCAGGCGACCAGCAGGACGATGACGAAACGGCGGGCGCAAGCGGCGGTGCCGGGTCCAGCGGGTGCCGCGCCCAGAGGGCACCGGGCGCGGGCGCCGCACCGCCCGGCGCCTGGCAGCCGCAGTTCACGATAACGGAGACTGCCGGCCAGATCACGCTTACCGCTTATATACCGGGGATCAGGAGCAAGGACGATATATCCATCCGGCTGCATGGCGATACCCTTTACGTGTCGGGGAAAAATCAGGACCCCCTTGAGGGGCGGGATGGCAGGGCCCTGGAATTTTACCGGGCGATCAGGCTGCCGGGCGATGTGCGCAGCGACGGAACCAGCGCTCACTACGCCAACGGGTCGCTAACTGTTAAAATCCCCAAGAACAGACCGGTTTCAGTGGATCTTGACTTTACGCAATAGGTGGCAAAACAGATGTCGGATGCCGAAAGTCGGATGCGTGATTTGCCCACAACTAAAGAAAAGCGAAGCTTTAAAAACCGACAACAGCAACGCTTCACATTAGTGCCAGGGCTACTTTCAAATCTTTTATTCCGGCCTTCGGCCTCTGACCTCTGTTAAGCAAGGAGTGACTGGTCGTGCTCAAGGAACTGAACATCAACATCAATATCCTGCGCATTGCCGATGTGGACACAGGCTCCGTGGTGGCCGTCGGCAACAACTATTTCTGCGACTGGCGCACCTACGCCAAGACCAACAGCGGTTTCGGTCGCCTGAGCGGCGACCGGGCGGAGATTGCCGACCTGGTCAACATGGTCGAAGACCCGGATCTGTTTGACATGATCAACATTGAACCTCCGGAATTGAAGCCCCCCGAGGGGGAAGAGGACTGCTTGGAGGGGGACAGTGAGGAAGAGTGAGGAAAACCGCAATTGTCATTGGCCAGGTACAGATCAATGATATCAGGAATAATGCCAGTTTATTATCTGGCGACAACACCCAGCGCGGCTGGCGGTCGCATTCGAAGATCAACTATTCCCTGGGTCGGGTCAATGGGGATGCCAATCTGATTAACAGCAGGCTGAACTATCTGAGCGATCCGGATTGCATTGACGTGCAGATAACTACGTACGGATCCGGGGAGGAGCGGGCTGCTCCCGGACCTGGTGCTGCAAGAGGGGCCTGACTCCAGCCGGGTGCCCGTGGGTACCCGGTGAGCGGGGTAAATTATGAAAATCTAGGCGAAAATCCAGGAAAAGTCGAGGGTGTACGGTTATGGCCGTTGGGGTTTGGGTCGGGGCAATTCAGTGTGGTGAATTTCGCAACAACGCCGTCCTGGCTCAGGGAAAGCAGGTGCAGAACGCCTGGGTCCAGTACGCCAAGACCAATGATAATATTGGCCAGGTAAACGGGAATTTTGATGTTGTTACATCTGCTGTTAACATTGTCAACAATTGCGACTTCATTGAGATGTTCTTCCCCAACCCCGGTGGACAGAGTCCTGTTTTGGGCAATAACATCGAAGCTATGTGAACGGAGGAAAAGGATGCCAGGCTCCACCAATTGTCATGATTTTCTTATTTTCCTTTAAGGTATACAGCGGTGGTAAAGAATAGAATCTAGGAAGATGTTGTAACAATCCTGGTGAAACCCCGCGCATGCCGGGTGCCGCGCCCAAAGGGCACCCGGCGGGCACGGGCGCGGGGTGGGCATCGTTCCCCAACACTGAAAGTGCTGGGGGAACAATCAAGGAAAGGAGGTGTTTTAAGTGTCAAAAAGGAAGGCCGTATTGTTGTCGTTATTGGCAGTGGTGTTTGCAGCAGCAATCGCAGTGGGCGTTGTCGGGTGTGCCAATAAATCGCAGCCGGCCAGCAGCGCTCCATCGACCACTACCAACAATGGGCAGCCATCAGGGCAGCCTGCCCAGTCCAATGGTTCTCAGGGACAGTTCAATCCGCAGCAGATGCAGGGTAATATCAAGACAGCGCTGGCGCCGCTGGTCTCCAACGGAACCATAACGCAAGCCCAGTCAGATGCAGTGGTTCAGGCCTATGCCCAGGCTTTTGCCAAACATCAGCAAGGATCGGGCCAGCAAGGTTCTGGCCATCAGCAGGGTTCCGGCCAGCAGGCTTCCGGCCAGAAACAGAACCCCATCCTGGCCCCACTGGTGTCCAACAAAACATTAACCCCGAGCCAGGCCAATGCAGTTGATCAGGCGATCAGGCAAGCGATGCCCCATAACGGCCAGAAGCCGGGCAGTTCCGGGCAGACGAACTCAGGCAGTTCCGGTTCCGGGCAGACGACCACACAATAATTGCGGGCGGCAGCCCTGACAGCGGATTAG
>Ga0187882_1000892_pt1 | contig 31614 bp, 29 predicted proteins | sample June2016WEW_19_1_3_FD_132991 | JGI IMG/M metagenome (GOLD analysis project Ga0187882, IMG submission 132991) | Peatland microbial communities from SPRUCE experiment site at the Marcell Experimental Forest, Minnesota, USA - June2016WEW_19_150 | ecosystem: Environmental > Terrestrial > Soil >... | reverse complement strand
ATCACTTCCTCGCCCGTCTCCAGATCGAGGCGTTGCTCGATTCTTGCCTGCCTTCCCCCGACCCTCGCTCCAAGGTGCCCGCCGCCCTGGTTCTGATGGCCTTGTTGCGCAGCCTGATCGTATGCCGGATTCCTCTTTACTCCATGGCCGAGTGGGTGGTTTCCATGCTTCCGGCTGTGCTCGGTTTGACTGCCGATCAAACCGGCGCCGTCAACGATGACCGGATCGGACGGGCGCTGGATGAACTGTTTCAGAGCGACCGGCAGGCACTCCTGACTCGATTCGTGCTCGGGATGGTCCGGGAGTTCGAGATCCGGCTCGATGAGCTTCACAACGACTCCACCACGCTCACCTTTCAAGGCGATTACGAGAAGGCCGACGGGCGTACCATGGACGGCAAGCCCACGCACCGCATTACTTTCGGCCACAACAAAGACGACCGGCCGGATCTGAAACAGTTGCTTTGGATTCTGACCGTTTCAAGTGACGGAGCCGTGCCGGTGCACTTCAAGGTCGACGATGGCAATGTCGGCGATCCGACGACCCACATCGAGACCTGGAACGTACTGCGTCAGCTGGTGGGAGGGCCGGGATTCCTTTATGTGGCCGACTGCAAGCTTTGCACCGGGGACAACATGCGCACCATCGACGAACAGCACGGGAGTTTCATCACCATTCTCCCCGGGAATCGCAAGGAGAACGACTGGTTCCGGGAATGGCTGGCCGCGCATGATGCTGCCTGGCAGGATATTACCTGGATTAAGCGTCCGGGACAGGCCGAGCCAGACAGGATTCAGGCTCTGGAGTCTCCCATCCCCGAAGTCAATGGGTTCCGGCTGATCTGGTTCCGCAGCACCCACAAGTGCCGTTACGATGCAGAAAAGCGTCAGGACGGACTGATTCGTGCCGGCAAGGCTCTGGAGAAACTGGAAGAAAAGCTGCAAAAGCCCCGCTGCCGCCTCAAGACCACAAAGACAATTAAAAAGGAAGCCAATCGGATATTGGAAGAAACAGCGACAGGGCGCTGGATCGAATACACCATCGAGCGCACCCTGGAGACGACCGGCGTCAAGGAGGAAAGCAAACAACCAGGAAAACTCTCACGCATCACGCGCACGCGCCGGTGGAGATTCCGATTGACATGGCAGACACGAAACCAGGTCGTTCATGCAGAAGCCCGAAGCGATGGTGTTGTGCCCCTGGTAACCAACTGTAAGCGGCTTTCTTCTCTGCATGTCTACGTTTCCTATCACTGCAATCAACCACTGATCGAAAAGCGCCATGACCTGCTCAAAAATACGCTCCAGGTCACTCCGGCTTACCTGCACAGCGTCAGCCGACTCGAAGCGCTTCTCTTTCTCGAATATCTGGCAGTTACGGTTCATGCTCTCGTCGAGCGCGAGCTCCGGAAAAAGATGGAAGACAACCATGTGAATGAAATCCCTGTGTATCCAGAGGCGCGTGAGTGCAAGGCGCCGACAGCGGAGCGGGTGTTCAATATCTTCGAGCACGTCCAGGTGCACAACCTGCTTGCGAACGGCCGCAGAATCCGGACCTTTCAGCCACAGCTGACACAGCTGCAACGGCAGTTGCTGGAGTTACTAGGAGTTTCACCCTTAAGTTACACAGATTGCAGAGAATAGGTGCTGCGCAGAATAGGAAATTGCAAGCGTAACTTGCGGAAAAAGGGGCGAAAAGGGCGTTCTCGGCTGGCTTATCGCTGGCGAAGCTGCACTCCGCCTGAGCAACCTGGAGGATGCGAACCTCATCAAGCATGTCTTCCATGCCATCCCGAGGCCCTTACGATGAATCCATCATCCAACGCGCAGGCTACGCTCTACCGTTTGCGCTTCGCGCCGCCAACCGCACAGGGGGGACCGATTGTGTTTACCTTTTCCGACCCCACGCCTTGGCAGGCGGTGGGCGAGGCCGAGTATTTGTCCGCTCCTCCCACAAGCGCGGCGTTCCCCGTCAATGAAAGAATCGACATTCTCGTCCTGCCTTCTTCGCTTAAGGATGACAGTCGTTGGCTTGAAGGTGCCCGCGCCTGGCTTACCCAACCGGATCAGCCCGAGGCGTTTTCCGTGCAGGCCGGTGGAATTCAAGTGTCCTGGCGGCCGGGTCAGGCAGTGATCGTCGCGCCCCCCGCGCAAGCCCTCGCCGCCCTCGAAGCCGTGGTTGATTTCGCTTATTACGAAAATGAATTGAGGAAGATCGAAAAGGAAATTGCTGGCGCTTGGCCGGCGGTTGAGGCAGATACGCCGCTGGCTTACAACACCGTTGTGTCCGACCTGTCGCGCGACAAAGAAACTGGCCAGCGCGTCCACCAGTTGTTTCAAAATCGGATGCGTCACGCACGTATCGAACCGCACCTGATTCGTCCACCCGCCCGTTTTTCACGCCCGGCTCGCGACCTGAGTGAAGGCTTGCGCGAGGCCGCGCTTTGTAAGGAGCGGGCGGAAACCGCCGACGGCCAGGTTGAAGTGCAGGAACATGTCTACGAAATGGCCAGCCAGCGGTTGGGCGAGTTCCGCCATGCCAGGCAGGGTTTCATATTGGAGACGATCATTATCGTGCTGCTGGCTGTCGAGGTGATCCTGATGATCATCGAGATTCTGTAGTACGGCCAGTAGGGTCGGACCACGTTAGTTTTTTGATTTATTGAGTTTAGATCGCGTCAGACCTCTTAAATCGGGGCGAGGCGCGATTTTGTCAAGCTGCGGCAGCCGCGCCCGTATTGAGACTTCCGGTCTTCCGACGCATCTAATGCCTCAAAACCGGCTTTTCGGCGAGCTGCCGTAAAAGGGGTGGGCCTGAATCCCATGCGAATTCGATACCGGGGTTACATCGTGTGCGGCTTCATTATTGTGTCTGCGCTGGCTGCGTTCGGCGCGGGTCAATCCACGATTACTCAGAAATCGGCTCCCCCGCAATCCATCCACGTGGAAGTCGAAATGGTGTCTTTGCCGGTGGTGGTTACAACCAGAGAGGGCAGGCGCGTAACGGATTTGACCGCAGATGACTTCACGGTTTTAGAGGACGGGGTTCAGCAAAAAATCAGTGGCTTCGATACCACGGACGAGCCAGTCGACGTCTTGCTCGCGCTGGACACGAGCGGTAGCGTTCAGCGAAGGCTGGCACTTATCCAGAATGAGGCCGTCGATTTCGTCAATCAGCTGCACCCCGACGACGAGGTGGCGGTGATGTCCTTTCCCCAGGATGTGACGCTTCAGCAGGACTTCAGCATCGATCGCAATCGGAACGCTCGCGCCATAAGGGAGACACGTGCCGGCGGATCCACCGTGGTTTATGAAGCCGTGTGGCTGGGACTTGAAGAGGTGCTCAAGCCCATAACCGAGAGATCTGCCTTTGTCCTTTTCACGGACGGCGTCGATACCGCGAGTCGCAAGGCCTCTATGCAAGAAACGCTGGAGCTGGCCAAGGAGACCAAAGCAACCATCTACAGTGTCTACTTTAACACCGAAGCGGATATGGGGCGGGGAGCCCAGAGGCCCATGGGCCGCGGCAGGAGGGGAATGTCCATACCACCCATTTTCTCGCCGGGCGGCTCAAACTCAGAGTACCAGCGCAGCCGCGCATACCTGGGCCAGCTTTCGGAGTTTAGCGGCGGCAAGGTATTTGACGCGCTGAAAATGGAGGATCTGTCCTCCGCCTTCCGGGAAATTGCCAACGAGCTAGCCAGCCAGTACAGCATTGGATATTACTCGACGAACCAGAAGCACGACGGCTCGTTCCGGAAAATCGAGGTCAGAGTAAACAGACCGGGTTTGATCGCCCGCACGAAGAAAGGCTATTACGGAAAGAAGGATTAGAAAAAGGTTGATCCTCGCTCACCTTTTCCCGCTAATCGTCCTTGCGGAGAATCGACTCTTCCTGCCCGCGCGTTCCGGGTCCCCAGTCGTCTCCTTTCAATTCAGGATGTCTATTTGAGTGACGGGATGAACTTCCCAGCGCGTACCACGGGGATCGGCCTGGTCAGAGGCGTCGTAGAAAAGCCACCCGGTCACCTTGACATGCTTTCCAAGAAGACTGCGAACGCTCTTTTCGGAAAGGGCTGCATTCATTTTTTGCCAGGCCGGCGGCACCTCCGCGATGACCCATTTGGTTGTGCTGGTCTCGCCTGCATTGGCGGCCAGGAATACAACAACATCGCCATCAGGGTCCTTCTCCACCTGTAGGATATACCCTTCCAGCATGGCCCCTTTTGCTTGGGACCAATCGTTCTGCCCCTTCTTTGCCAAAAGGGATGAAATGGAAGCGCTCGAGTCGATGTCTGCATCCTTAGGCACCACCGTCCGACCTTTTAACGCGGAAACTCCTTGAGACCACGCCAGAGTTCCCAGAGTTCCGGCAAGGACTACGGCAAGCGTCATATAACGAAAACCGCGCATGTTCATGATGTACCTCCCTAGTGTATAAGCGCTAGGATAGCATATGCTCACTCCTATTCAGCAGGAATATGTTGCAAAACTAGACATCTAAAATGTAGAGTATTTCAACAAACTGCGATAGGTAAGGTTGATTCGGGAGATAAACTCAATTTGAGCGCGTTCCTTGATGGGTAGGCCCGACCATGCAGGTATAGCCGCACACGGCTCTCCAGAGCCCGAGTGCCGTCAAGATAAAGAGCATGATGCAGTCGGCGATAGGACGCCAGAGCCCCTCCCAGATCGAAGAGACCCCAGCCGGCAAAACACCGGTTGGGCCAGCAACGGTTTAGCGTGGGGTTCCTTTCTCGCTATCCTGGATCTTCATCTCTTCCCTCACGCCCGCTTTCAGGAACGCTCTGATCAACTTCAGAACCTTCCCTGCGGCTATCCGCCAATTGACCTGATCCAGCAGCTTCTCGTGATCGATGTTGTCGTAGCATCCGGTTATGTCCGCACCCCAAACTCTCCCCCAGAATCTAACAGCAGAGTGCGCTTCTGGTGGCATGAGGGAATTATCGGCAGGTTCTCAGCACTCACTTGCGATGAGCTGTGCCTCTTGTGTAGACGGTGTAGGTTGTTCCGGGCATCGCGATCGAGAACGTAATCGTCAGGGCGCGATCGGCATTCAGTTCGTAATCCAGGCGATAGCGCGGGCCTGTCTTTGACTCCGCGGACTCGAATACGGCCTTGCCCTTCCCGGGTGACGTGACCAGGTAGTTTATCGCGTGGCCTTCGTTGTCGACGTAGAAGCCCCTGATCTCTGTTTCACCCGTCAATTGATACAGGATGAGCAGATCCTGGTGCGAAATCCCGGTTTGTTCGCCGGGCTTGGGCGCGTAGTCGGCGCGGTTTTTGCGGACCAGGATCTTGTCCCCCAGGTCGAAGGCAAAGGAGGTGCCTCCGGAGATCGCCTCACCCGGCTGTCCCGTGCCCTCTACTCCAACCCATTCGCCCACGAGGAACCGCAGGGATTCCCAAGGATCCGCCGCCATGCCCGCCTGCGGGACCGCCGTTTTTTTGTTTTGAAGGCCGCCGTACAGACTCACTCCTGCGCTGTGCAATGCAGCGAGGCAACAAAAGACCATTAGCGATATCAACGGTGTCTTCATGAGCATCCTCCCCAGATATAATCACCAAGTTCGCGCCCGGGTTAGAGCCGGAGCTATTCGTAGCGCACCGCAACGATTGGATCGAGGCGTGAGGCACGTCGCGCGGGAATGTAACATGCCAGGAGCGCTACGCCGGCGATGGTAAGCGACACGGTGCCGAAAGTCACCAGGTCCGTCGGGCTCACGCCAAATAGCAGGCTTGACATCCAGCGTGTCAGGGCAAACGCTCCCGCCAATCCGATGGCCACGCCTGTTACGATCATCCGAATTCCCTGCCGCACGACCAGCTTGAGCACATCATGCGGATGCGCTCCCAGGGCCATGCGGATGCCGATCTCGTGGGTGCGCCGCATGACAAATTCCGCCATGACCGCGTACACCCCAATCGCCGCCATGATCAAAGCCAATGCGGCGAAAATCCCGAGCAGGAGCATCTGGAACCGCCGGGCAGCGAGCGACGCGCCCAGGACGTCCTCCAGCGGCCTGACACTGTAAACGGGTTGATTCGAATCCAGCACCATGACCTCTTTCCGCACTGCAGCGGCGAGACTCATCGGATCGCCGGCTGCTCGGATCACTGCGCTCATCGTGGGCCATGGATTCTGAAAGTATGGGACGAAGATCGCCGGTCCCGGTTCGGATTCCAGGCCTGCCGACCTGACGTTTCCCACGACTCCCACGATCGCACGGGGCGTCGTGTCGGCCCCGATGGTTGATCCAAGAATCAGCCGCCGGCCAAGAGGGTTCTGGTTTGGCCAGAAACGACGAGCCACGATCTCATTAATGACCACCACCGGGGTAGTTCCCATAAGGTCGCGCTCCGTGAATCGGCGTCCCTGCAGGAGCGGAATCTGCATGACCCGGAAAAAATCAGGGCTGACGCTGACGTAATCAGCCAACGGTGCCTGTTCTGACGGGAGAAGGGACCGGCCTTCCACCATGAAATCAACATTGAGATTCCGGTCGGCGAGCGGCAGATGGCTGACCAAGCCAGCGGACGCCACGCCGGGCAGAGTGTCGACGCGCTGCAGGAGTTGCTGGAAAAAGGCGATTTTCTGCAGACCCTCAGGATATTTAGACTCGGGCAAGGAAATCGTCATCGTCATCACGTTCGTCGGGTTAAAGCCCGGTTTCACCGCCAGAAGTCCGACGAAACTTCTGACCAGCAGTCCTGCCCCGATCAGCACCATCAACGCCAATGCCACTTCGGAGATGACAACGGCATTGCGGAGGAATGAAAGACGCGCGCCTGCCGTGGTCCGGCCTCTGCCTTCCTTGAGCGATTGGCTCAAGCCGGGTCTGGAAGCGTGCCACGCGGGTATCATCCCGAAACCAAGTCCAGTCACCAGCGAGACCAGCAAGGTGAATCCGAGCACGGTGCGATCAATTCCGATCCCGCCATCACCAGGAAGAACGGCGGGGCTGAGAAGCACGAGCAAGCGCGTGCCCTGCTGCGCCAGCAGCAGGCCCAACCCACCGCCCAGGAGAGCGATCAGAACACTCTCTGTCAGCAACTGCCGGATCAGACGAGACCGGCTCGCGCCGAGCGCGATGCGGACGGCGATCTCCTGTCCTCGCGAAGTAGCGCGTGCCAGCAGGAGATTGGCAACGTTTGCGCACGCGATTAGAAGGACGAGAGCGACCGCCGCTCCCAGAACCAGCAACGCAGGCCGGATGTTCGCAACCATCTCCTCGTGCAGCGGGAGGATGGTGACATCCCAACCGGCATTCGCTTCCGGATACTGCCGTTGGAGCCGGAGGGCTATGGTGTGCATCTCCGCACGTGCCTGGGTCAGCGTGACGCCGGGCTTTAGACCTGCCAGAACGGTCAGGGCACGAGATCCGCGCTGCGTCATAGCGTAGGGTTCAAAAGCCAGAGGGACCCACAATTCGGCGTCAGGGAGCTTGAGGTCAGATGGCAGGATCCCGACAACCCTATAGCTCCCTCCATTGAGTGTAAGAGATTTGTCTATGAATTCGGGGTCAGCCCCGAAGCGGCGCCGCCACAAGCCCTCCCGAACCAGCACGACTGGACTGCTGCCGAACCGATCTTCCTCGGGCAGAAAAGTCCGGCCCAAGATAGGTTTTACCCCCAACAATGGGAACAGGCTGGCGGACACGCGTGCCCCTGTGACGCGCTCGGGCTCGCCGCCGCCCGTGAGGACAAACCCCCAGTACCTGTACGCCGCGATGTGCTCCAGAGTTTGGCTTTGGGTGCTCCAGTCGACAAAGTTGGGCGGCGAGACCGCGGCCCGGTCCATCTCATGCTGAGGACTGGATTCCCACAGCGTGATGAGCCGGTCGGGATTCTGAAACGGCAGCGGACGCAACAGCACGGCATTGATCACGGAAAATATCGCGGTGTTGCCGCCGATGCCGAGTGCCAGGGTCATCACGGCTGCGATGGCGAAGCCCGGATTCTCGCGCAGCATGCGGATTGTGTATCGAATGTCTTGAAAGAATGTCCCGGCCAACGGCAAGATTCGCGTTGCGCGGTGAATCTCAACATCTTGCTTGAAATCGTTATCCAGGCGGTGCCTTGAGACAACTCCGAGAATTCGGGAAGCCAGTACTTTCAACCTGCCAAACATGGCCCTGCCTCGGCTCTACGAGAAGTATGGGAAATCGCCTTATTGTGCTGGAGGGAGAATAGCATGGGTTGGGGCACAAGGCCTGGAGAATTGCCCCGGCTTTGGCTTTCTCTTAGGGAGATCGCTTTAGATTCTACAATGCGGACGCACAGCCAGAGGTTCGATATGTAGTGTTTGACACTACAGCCGGACGGCGCTATACTCGCCTCGTGGCACGGGTAATTGAATTTGGTTGGGACCAATGGAATGTGCAGAAGAACGAGGTGAAACACGGAGTCAGCCGGCTTGAAGCGGAAAGTGCCTTCCACGATCCCCACTATCGGCTTTTCCGGGACCTTATCCACTCTATGCATCGCGAAGCGCGCTATCTGTTTTATGGCTGGAGCCTGGAAAATCGGATATTGACGGTGGGATTCACACTGAGGGGAGCGCGTATTCGCGTGATCACGGCCAGGCCTGCGTCACGAAAGGAGCGGAGGATTTATGAAGAGGACTAGTAACAAGACCGGCGGGCAAAACTCGCGGCGCGTGATCGCAGATTATGACGCGGTGGACACCTCCGGCATGATTGACCGGTCGAAGCGGTTGAAGTATGAAGACATCGGCCTTAAGCTCCCGGAGGTCCCGCCGACCCAGGTAATTTCAATCCGGCTCCCATCGATGCTCTTAAACAATCTTCGCGCCATCAGTTCAGAAACCGATATCCCCTATCAGGCTTTGATCAAACTCTTTCTTTCGGATTCAGTAGCCAAATTCAAAAAAAATTCTGCGCGAAAGGATGCCATGCGGGTCAGGGCTTGACCGATCTCCTGATTAGAGAATCAGAGACTGCCAGACACGAATCTCGCAGTGCCTCCTACTCACCGCCGCAGTGGTTCCCACTTCCAGGGTTCGTAATCTCCTACTTCTTGAGCAAGGCCAGGCCCTCTGCGAATGTCAGGTCGTCGGGCACGCGCAGGAAATCGCTGTAGGATTCATCGGTCCTGATCACAAGGCTCTTGATGATCAGAATCTTACCCGTGAATTCCAGCCTCATGTGGGTGACGTTCCATAAGCGGTCCCCAACTTCACCCTGCTCCACCTGAAAATGGCCGCCCTTGTAAAGGTGGCCGAGAATGCCCATTCCGAAGTTGACGTCTCGGTATAGTGACCCATCAATCTTGGCGATCCGATGCTTGCTGGCGTCGATCAACAGGTAACCCTGCATTCCCGTAAGCATCTGCTCGACACGCGATGGCGCGTTGTACCTGGGATTGGGTTGAAACTTCAGGCGGATCAGCTCACCTCCCACGCTGCCAACGCCGGCCTTGCCTACGTCGGTCCCGTCGTACCGGTAGATAAACGCATTCGGCAACGCCCGCACGATGCGGCTGACCCGGTCGATGTCTTCCTTCTCCTGCTTCTGCTTGCGCTTCAGATCGTCGGGATTATTTACCAGACTCCGCAGCTTTGCTTCTTCGGCCTGCAGCTGCTCTGCAGTCAGGGGTTGATCGTCGACGGCAATCAGCAGGCCGGCCATTGCCTCGCGGGTTTGCACGTAAAGCTTGGTCTGGGAGCCGTGAGGAGTTTCCTTGCGGGAACGGAACATGAAATTGGCAGATGCATCCGCTGCCTTGAGTTCGTTCTCTACAGTTTGGCGCACCAGATCGGCGGACGCCGGGGCAGGCGTCTGGGCGGTCAGCGCCAAACTACAGCCGAGGACCCATAAAAGTGCCATTCCCAGGTGCTGCCCGATCGGTCGCGTTCTTGCGTGTGCGAGTCTCATGTCAACTACAGGAAATCGCTGTTTGATGCTGAATGAAGATTAGCACGGGTTGGGGCGGAAAGCCTGCTGAATTGCTACGGGCTCGATAGTCGGTTCGGGTCCAAGTGGAGGGAACTGGGGCGGAGGAACGTCACTTCCCTGCCATTGCCCGAGCTGCCCCGGCTACAGTCAGCCTTGCTGCATGTGAGGAAAATTAATGTGGCGCGGATCAGCGCCAGGTACGAATATCGCTCACGCCTTCTCTGCTGCCGCGCATGAGGTCGGCGGCGAACATCACCATCAGTTGGACGTCCCGCAAGGTATTCAAGACCACCTTGTGCGGCAGAATGCGGAAGAACTGGTGCCTGTGCCAGCGTTCCTGCGTCTTGCTCCAGAACTGGCGGATGTCGGTACGGCTGTAGGTGATCCGCTTCGCGAAGCTGAAGTTCACATCCCTAAAAGCCAGTGCCAGGCGCGAAGGAACGCGCAATTCCGGGAAGTGGACGCGCGCCCTCAAAAGGGCAACCTCGACTTCAGCGGCGCGCAGGTTGCGGTCAAGTTCGCCGCGCATGCGCTCGAGTTCCGCTCGCAGCTTGACCTCCGATTCGCTGCGCTTGCGCGTCTGCAGCCACAGCTCCTCCATTTCGAGAAGGAGAGACAGCACGGCGCGCGCGAGATGCTTCACTTCCCGCACGCGACGAATGAAGTGCCGCAGCCGGGACTCAACCGGAAAGCCCGGACGCCGCTCCGTGCGACTCTTCAGGCGGAAAAAGCCGTGGATCATCGGATGCCCTTGCTCAATCAACGCCGAGTTCCGGTACCAGATGAAATTGCGGAAAATGTTCCAGTAATTCTCCGGATTGGCCTGCGCAAGCACGTCGCGCATGTAATCGAACGAATAGAAGCTCTCCCACGCCTTGCGATACGTCGCATACCATTCCCCGGCCTTGAAATTCGGGTGGATCATGGTTTCGTGGAATGAGTCGTAGCGGTTCAGGTCGGGATGAATCCAATCACCCCGTTTCACCGCGTCGTCATAGTCGCGAGAGCCGGGAATCGGAGTCAGCATGAAGAAAGAAGCCTGCTCCACTTTCAGTTCGCTCTTCAAGCGCTCGATGTCCTCCCGCACCGACTCCGGAGTGTCGAAAGGAAATCCGATGATATAAGCCACGTGAGTTGCCACTTTGGCATTGTGCCAGGACTCGATGAGGAGCCGGTAGTCCTGCACGCGATTCTGTCCCTTGCCGGTCGCCTTCAGATTGCGAGGATTGATGCTCTCCATGCCAATAAAAACCTGGCTGCAGCCTGCTTCGCCGGCCAGGCGCACAAAATCAGGGATTCTGTAAGACTGGGTGTCCACCTGCAGCATGAAATCAATCATGATTCCTTCGGACCGAAGACGCAGCAGCATCTGGAAGATTTCGCGCCAATTCGGGTTGCGCGCGAAATTATCGTCGGTGAAAAAATAGAAGTCGATCCCATTCAGGCGGTGGTTTTCGCGGATCGCGTGTTCCAGGGACGATACCGAGCGCGCTCTCATCTCACGGCCTTGAACATTGATGATGGAGCAGAAGCTGCAGTTGAACGGACAGCCGCGGCTGCAATCGATCGTGCCGAGATTCGACGCGACAAACCGCTTCATGTAGCGACGCATGGGTCTGGGGACGGGGCGGTCCGCAAGCACGGGTTTGTCCCCGAGAAAATCATAAACGGGCCGGAGCTGTCCATGGAGCGCATCGCGCAAAAGATCGGCCCACGCTTCCTCCACCTCGCCCTTGACTACCGTGACTCCCAGATCGAGCAATTCCTGGATCTCCGGGCTTTCCCCGCCGGAGAAGGCCGTGGCGCCGCTCACATGGAATCCGCCGATCATGACCGGCAGTCCTTCCTTGCGAAACCGGCGCGCGAGATCCGCCGCCCTCGGGAACTGGTTCGACTGCACTCCCGCGAGAGCGACGATGGTTTTGGAGTGAGGAGGACGGTGGGATCGCGCGATTTTCCGGAAGGGAATCTTCTGCACCGATTCGTCGATTATCTCGATATCGATGTGCACGTCCTTGCCCAGTGTTCCTTGTTTCTGAACATCCTCGGTCAGGCCGTAAAGACAGGCCAGCGTGTTGCTCGGAAGCACACCGCGAAAATGCCGGATGACATAACCATCGTCGTCATATTTTGACGGTTTGATCAGGACCAACTTCAGGTGCGGTGGCGTTTTTGATTCGATTTCCACTCTCTTCAATTCTAAGCCTCGAAAGATGTCCGGTCCGGCAAGTAAAGCAATTCATACCCGGTTGGCCGGAGCCGATCATTGAGGTCGGTTGGCAGGGCGCGAATCAGGTGAACACCAAGACCCGCATGAGCCAGTGCTCAAGTTCGCACCTGCATAACCGGCAATGCTCGGCAGATTCACTTACCCGAAGCCCTATATCTTACGAGCATGCACCGACTTATTCAATATGATTCACGAATTGCTCCTCAAGTCCGGGATTGACGAGCGATGCACGAATCATCTTGCCCCGGTGTTGAACCGTCGGCTCAAACGGGATCCTTCAGCCCGTCCAGCCCATTTTGCTTCTCATCGCGACTCCGCCGCCTCACGCATAATGGCGGCGATCGTCCGTTCTATATCGCAGGCGACTGCATCCAATTCGGGCGCCTGGTATAGTCCCAGCATCTCAGTGGGTTTGATGGTTGCGATTTTGACCAGGCCGCCTTCTTCGTAGACCGACACCCGGCAAGGGAGCGCGGTCGAAATTTCCATCTTGGCTTCCAGGACCCTTTTCGCCTGCAGCGGGTTGCAGATCTCAAAAATGAAGCAGTCCCGGTCAAAGGGGACGCCCTTCTTAACCATCGTCTCCTTCAGATTATGGACTCCCAACACGCCGAACTTGTGCTTCTGCACGGCAGGTTCGATTGCCGCGCAGACAGCCGCGAGCGATTTCTTTGATTCCACTATGATCAGCATGGCTCAATTTCACCTCTGAACTCAGGTTGTGAAAAATGCGAAACCAAATGATTGTAGCAGACCCGGCCAGGCAGCGATTCAGACACTTCAACACCGACAGGTTCCGGAATGCCGGCACAACTGATGCCGTTGCTGTTTAGACTCCGGAGGCGTTCTGCCGCCACAGTCCTCAGCTGTAGCTGTGCCACCACCTTCAAGGCTCGCCGCTGTCTGAATCAAACGGGGTCGAGGGAAGCAATTGTCTGCACTAGGATAGAGTGCTATATTCGAAGCGCCATCGGGGTGAGGGTCCCCGGAGGCAGGAATCTCTGCTTTGATCTTCACGAGACTGATCGACCACCCGCCGGAACCCACCCTCCGAGGCGGACGCGCTGACCTATGCCAAGATCATGAGGAGCGGGAACATGACGCTGCGCCATTGGGGAGTGCAAGATTGCGAAAATCTGGCGGCTGCCTTTGTCAAGCCCTACCACAAGCACTATTTCGCCATGTATAGCAGTGTTCTCAACGGGGTGGTGACGCATCCCTTTCTCATGGCGGTCCCGGTAGACGATCACATGGTGCACCGGGGCGACGGGATCTTTGAGACCTTCAAGTGCGTGGATGGCCGGCTATACAATTTCGATCGCCATTTGGACCGTTTGGAACGCTCCGCTCGTTCGTTGTATCTGAATCTCCCGTTTGCACGTGCCGAGACCGCCTCGCTCGTCAAGGAGACCATTCGCATCGGCGCCGAGCGCGATTGCACGATCCGTCTCTTTGTTTCACGAGGGCCGGGCGGCTTTACCGTGAACCCTTACGAGTGTCCGAAATCGCAGCTTTATATAGTCATCTGCAGCCTTACGGTGCCGACGGAGGAAGAATACGCCAGGGGGGTCTCGATAAAGAGCAGCAGCGTGGCGGTAAAAAAGCCGTTTTACGCAAACGTCAAGAGCTGCAACTACCTGCCGAACGTTCTGATGAAAAAGGAAGCCGTGGATTCCGGCGTGGATTATACGATTTCGCTCGACGAGGAAGGATTTCTTGCGGAGGGCGCAGCCGAGAACATCGCCGTGGTCGGGAAGGATCGGGTGCTCAAGCTGCCTGTTTTCTCCCGAATCTTGAGAGGGACGACTGTTTTGCGCGGACTCGAGATGGCGCAGGATCTGGTAAAAGGGAATGTGATCCAAGCGATCTCATTCGAGGACATTCCGCTTGCGGAAGCCTACAGCGGCGACGAAATCCTGATCTTCGGAACCTCCTTTGATGTAGTGGCTGCGGTAAGATTCGATGGACAACCCATCGGCACGGGAAAGCCGGGTCCGGTTTTTGGCTTCCTGCACGAGCGCTTTCAGCGTGACGTCCGTTCGAATCCTGCCATGCTCACACCCGTGTTCGATGAGTGAGGCTCGTGATCGTGGTCCTGGTCGCTATTTTGCGGACATGAAAAGCCGATCACGATCACGACAACGATCACGACGTTTGTGGAAACAGTCATTTTCGAAGCAGCGCGTCAAGATAGCGCTTGATGGCCTGAACCTGGCTTTCGCCGTCGAGCCCCGCTTCGGCAATCACCATCTCGCCCTGCGCGCTGCCCAGAAAATGCCCGTGCAGATATGGATGCAGCGTCATGGAGCGCCCCAAATCCGAGCGCACCCAGCGAAACATGGTCGGCAGGGTAAAACCGGTGATTCCCATCGCTTCCTGCGCCCTCTCCTCAGGAAAGATGCGGTGCTGCGTCTCCACGGGCAGCTCGTCGAATAATTCCCCACTCGCGACGTAGTAAACCCAAGGGTCTAGCCCTTCCTTGTCCAGCAGCGGCAGGGCTCTCTCGACGAATGCATAAGTGACGGCGCTTTCCTGCAGCACCACTGTGCCGGCACCTTTTCCGTGAGGTCTGCGCAGCAGGTATACGCCGTTCATCGCCTCCTCCTGTGGCGCAAGCCCGAGCGCTTTGCGGTCGACGATCCTCTCGCTGGGGCGGGTCAAAAAGATCGCGATGATCGCGGGGCGTCTCGCGAGTGAGGCTGTCAAGAGCGGCCAGATTTCCTGCGGATCCCATGGAGTGAGCGTGATGGCCGTACCGCGCGGGAAATTATCCTGAAGCAGCTGGAGCGCCTGAGGGTCGGCATGAGTCGGACCGTCTTCTCCGGTCTTCAGTCCGGCGTGGGCACACACGAGAATCATGGGCCGGTACGGATTGCCCGCGACCGTGCGACGAGCCTGGGCACCAATGGCGTGCAGGCGGGCGGCGATGTGCCCAAGCGGGGCGAGGAAGGCGCCATACGACGAGCCGACGCCGATGTGATGACCGAACGCAGAGAGTCCGGAAATGAAGCCTGACATTGCATCTTCACAGATGCCGCCGATCGAAAGAGTGCGCGCGCCGGCATTGGTGGCGGCATTCCAGTAGCCGCCCGGAAAGTCCCGGCCGATCATGCCCACGCTGGTGGAGCCGAGCAGATCCGCGGAGGCAACTAGAATGGCGCCCCGCGACAGATGATTCAGGAACTGGAGCGCACGGCCGAATTCGCCGCGCAGCGTCGTCACCGTGCCGGGCTTGAGCATGAGTTCGTCAGGGGTCCCGTTGCCGGCAGCCGCCAGATCGAAAACCGCTTCCACGTGCGGACCGTGGTTTCGCGGGCGTCTCGCATGGCGTCCCAGGCGCTCGCGCGCCTCCACCAGCCGCCGCGCAAGCCCAGCAACCGCCGGATGGCTATCTTCCAACACCTTGCGAACAATGCAGAGCGATTCCCAGTAGCATTGCTCCATGACGGCCGCAGGATCGGCATCCTCGGCACAACGCTTTTTCCCGGCCTCGCACAAAGGCAGTGCCTGGCCTGCCATCCCGGTCAGGTCGCTGAGCGCCTGGCAGAATCCATCGGAACAGAGCTTGTGGCCGGTGTTATGCGATTCCCTGCCTTCGATGCCATAGTGCCATCCCTTGACCGTCCGGTAAATGATGGCCGTCGGTTGGCCATTGCTCATCTTCGCCGAGAATCGCTGGGCCGCAATGATCTGCTGAAAGTCCATCCCGTCGGGCACGTTGATTACGTTCCAATCATGAAGATAGAAAAGTTCGATCGGATTCCACTGCACGTAATCGCCGGGAAGGCCATCCTCCCGGCAGACCCTGTTCGAGTCGATCGATGCCTGGTTCCAATCAACGTGAACGACCGCATTATTGAGTGATGCCGTTCCTGCCGCGGCCAGTGCTTCCGCGGCACGCCCGGGCGTCAGTCCGCCTTCGCCTTCGACGATGTGGATCCTGGGCGCGTCGACTCCGTAGAAATCCTTCGCGCCCAGGGCGAGTCCCAGGGAACTGGCAAGCCCCACACCGGATGCGCCGGTCGAAAGCCGCACAAAAGGCGTTGCAGGCGTGGGATGGCCATCCAATGGCTTGCAGCCAAACCTGGCGAAGAGCGGCGTGCGCGTAATCAGATTGCGGCGAAAACCAAGAAGGTCCTCCAGACGCAGCCGTTGCTTGACATCCGCAGGAAGGAGTTCCGGGCAGCCCAGGCGGACGATTTCGTCGCGCAACGCCCACATGGCATACAGTCCCAAAGCCTTGTGGCCGGCCGCATAGGAAATTATATCAGCGTCATCTCGATCCGGGCTGGAGATGTCGCTGTCCAGCGTGTCGAAGAGAATCCCGGCAACAAGCCGGCCCGAAGAGATCGAACCTCCTGGATGCCCGGAAGTCGGCACGTAGTTGTACATCAGGGCGCATAGCGACCGGTAGACTAGGTCTAGAATCTCGAACTGGTCCACCCCGGCGGGCGATAGTGGCACTCCCTCGGTCTTGATGAACTCCGTCACGTCGTAACAATCAGCCCGTCTGGCGCCAAATTGCAGAGTCATGCCCGCTCCTTCCTGAGTTCTGCTGCTTAGCTGTTGAGCGCCCGGCGCATGCGCCGCGCCCATTCCGCAAGCGACTCCTTGAGGTAGAGAGAGGCTTCCTTCGCGCTCCTGCTGATCGGCCCCTCCGTACCGGGTTCTACCTTCGCCACAACCAGGACGGGGCCTTCACCCCCCAGCACCGCCGGCAGGGAGGCGGTGTAGGAAGCCGCATGGTCGAACTCGTAAATGCTGGTGAACCCGGCGCCGCGCGCCAGGACGCCGAAGTCCACCTTCCCGGCGCCCGGAATCGGCAGATTTCCTGTGATTTCGTAAGTGTCGTTTTGAATGATGAACAGATAGTAGTTCCTGGCGGCTGCCTGGGTTGCGGTAACCAGCGTGCCGAGTGTCATGAGCATGCTGCCGTCGCCATTCAAGCAGATCACCTTTCGCTCCGGACGCGCCAGGGCAATCCCTAAAGCCAGGTCGGCCGTGTGTCCCATCGCGCTGTCGGCCGAAGCAAAATCCAGTTCAACGTGCGAGCGCCTTCCCCAAGGGCGGGTCACTCCCATGCAGGTGACGACGACCGAGTCGCCGCGCAGCCTGGCGAGAGGTTCCAGGAATTCATCTTTTGTCAACATAGGCAGTTTGCCCTTGGCGGATGTGACTGCCTCATTCTCATCCTTCATGCCAGGTCGCACGTCACCAGAAGTGCGCGGGGCCACTCCGAACTTTCCGCTTGTGAAAAGGCGTCGGAAATCTTCGGGATGTCCACATCGGCATGCAGAAACTCAAAAGGCAGACCCCAAGCCGCGAGAGTGGCCTCCGTGATGAGCGCCGCGGAATCCAGCTGGGCGCGGCTGAGCGTCTCCGCATTCGGCTCCGCTCCCGGTTCTTCCGACCTCCACCGCGTCATCTTCGCATAGCCGCGATAGGTGATCAGGCAGACCAAAGGCACCCGCATGCGTGTGATCGTACCGCGGAACCCGTCACCGCTTTCGCAAAAACCGGTATTCTGAATCAGAACCACCGGGACCTTGCCGCCGATCCACAGGCCGGCGGCGATCGCAAAAGCTTCGCCTTCCCGAGTGACCGAAACAAGCTGAATGTCCCGGTCAGCTTTGAGGAGCTCGAAGAGCTTCACCGACGAGTTGTCCGGCAGGCCGATCACGTGGGTGACTTCGTTTTTTTTCAGTTCTTCCAACACACGTAGCGCTTGTGCCATGCTCCGCCTCAGGAGATGCCAATCACATCTCTTGCTTCCGAATCGCAAGGGCACATCCTACATCAACCGCCATGCATTCCTGAAGTGTCTTGGAGGCTTTGCGTCTTGGATGTTACAAGTCCGCTCTACCACGAAGACTCTATGAACTACTACGTTTTCATGCGCCGAAGGGTGCGCGGCCCGCGCATGAGAGGCTGTCCCCCCACCTTGCCAGTGATGAGCCGATGCAAATCGAACCGGGCAAGGACTTCCTCCACTTGCCGGCGCGGATTGCGGCCGCGCACGCAATAGGCCCGCGAGACAACCGGCACCGGGCAGCCCGCACGGCACAAGAATATGCGCTTTTCAGTTTCTGCCGCGATGACAAGATCCTGAACAGACAGCTTCGAGTCGTAACGCACGTCAAAACCCAGATTGCTCAGGTGAGTTGCCAGCCGCTCGAATCCGGGACCGGCAACGAAGCAGGGGCGCCGTAATGGTTCTTCTCTCACCCGAGTCGCATTCTTGATATCCAGGGATTCAAAGACCGGATAAAGGCTGATTCGATCGTCGTCGCGCACGGTGTCCGAGGGATTTGCCGATTCGCCGTTGCGGAGAATCAAATCGACCTCACCGATGGGAGCGCCCGTCGCGAGCACAAGAATCGCGATCGACACCTCTCCCTCAAAACGGCATGCCCATGGACGCTTCTTTTTGTCATCGGGCAAATAATCATTGAGCTCTTCGTAAAACCGCAGCCACGCCTGTTTCATCTGATCCAAATATACACGAGGAGCCCGACCCGTCGTCTAAAAAGGGCATTTTCGTGATAAGCTTCCCGACACTGGAGGAATAATGGCCGAACAACTTAGAGACGAGGTGCAATCACTCACCGGCGACCTGATTCATTGGCGGCGGGAATTCCATCGCGACCCGGAGCTTGCATTCCAGGAACGTCGCACGTCTTCCAGGATCCGTGCCTTTTTGGAAGGCCTCGCACTTCCGGTCCGGGCATGTGCGGGGACCGGATTGGTTAGCGTGGTGGAAGGAATGCCGGGAGGCAAAACCGTGGCGCTGCGAGCCGACATGGACGCTCTGCCGCTCCACGAGGAGGGCGACAAAGAATACCAGTCCGCGAATCCCGGCGCGTGTCATGCCTGCGGCCATGATGGCCACATGTCCATCCTGATGGGAGTCGCCAGGATCCTGTCCGGGAGACGGAATGCGTTTCGTGGCAACGTCGTACTTCTCTTTCAGCCGAGCGAGGAGAAGCTGCCGGGCGGTGCGCCGCAAATGGTTGCCGAGGGCGCCCTCAAGGGAGTCGACGCGGTCTTCGGCCTTCACTTGTGGCAAGGTTTTCCCACCGGATCAATCGCCTGCCCCGTAGGACCGATGATGGCAGCTGCAGACGAGATATCGATCACAATAACCGGCAAGGGTGGTCACGGCTCAGCGCCTCATGCGACAGTGGATCCGATCCTCGCAGCCTCTCAGCTGGTCGTCAATCTGCAGAGCATCGTCAGCCGCAGCGTTGACCCACTCAAGGCGGCGGTGGTCTCCGTGTGCAAGATGGAAGGCGGAAGCGCGCACAACATCATCCCCATGCAGGCCGCCCTGTTGGGCACTGCCCGGACCTTTGACCCGGAGGTTCAGAACCTGATTGAGAAAAGGATCGGTGAAATCATCGATGGCACCTGCAGAGCCGCCGGAGCCTCGGCCGTCTGGAAATACAATCGCGGCTATCCCGCTGTGGTGAACAACGAGTCCATGAGCGGCCTGGTCCAAAGCGTGGCCAGGAGAGTGTTGGGGCCATCGTGCGTACTGGATGTGGATCCCGTGATGGGCGGCGAGGATTTCGCATACTATCTGCAGCAGGTCCCGGGGGCATTTCTCTTCTTCGGCATGGGGGATGGAACGCAATATCCGCACCACCATCCCGCTTTCGACCTCGACGAAAAGGCTCTGCCGCAAGCAGCCCTTTTGATGAGCAGCCTTGCTCTCGATTACCTCGAGAAGTCGTAGTGAGGACGCCACAGATGCGCGGATTGAATGGCAAGACGGTCCTGATCACAGGAGGAGCAAGCGGAATCGGCGCCGCGACGGCCGCGCGATTTCTCGAGGAAGGGTCCCGGGTCTGCGTGCTCGACCTGGATGAGCAAGCCGGCGCGAAAATCCTTAAGGAGTTGCCGCACCTTTCGGGGTCGCTGACTTGCGACGTCGTCCACAGGGACCAGGTGCAAGCCGCCTTCTGGGAGGCGATACGTCTCATGGGCGGTGTGGACGTGCTGATCAACAACGCCGGAATCAGCATTCGCCATCCATTTCTCGAAATTACCCCGGAAGAATGGGCGCGTGTCGTGGACGTAAATCTGACCGGGAATTTCTATGTCGCTCAAACCGCCGCCCGCCACATGGTCCAACGCGGCGGCGGAGTGATCCTCAATACTGCTTCCACCAACGGCATCGTGGGGTATCCATTTTATGCGGACTACAATGCCACCAAGGCCGGCGTCATTGAGCTCACGCGCTCCATGGCGCTGGAACTGGCGCCGTTCGTGCGCGTGAACGCGGTCGCTCCCGGGTACGTCCTCACGGCGATGCAGCGCGCCGAGTACACCGAGAAAATGCTCGAGGACGTCAATCAGAAACTCCCGCTGAAACGGCACGCTCGCCCGGAGGAAGTCGCTGCCCTGTTTGCTTTCTTGGCCTCGGACGATGCCGCCTATATCACCGGGCATGTCTACACGCTCGATGGCGGCGAGATCGCCGGCGGGCTGGCCAGCCGATGACGGTGCTTGCGGATTGATATCTGACGGGTGCGGCGCAAACCACAGTTCGTCACGCATCACAGAGGGATGTTCATGAATAGCCACATATTCCGCGAATACGACATCCGAGGTGTGGTCGACAAGGATCTGACCGACGCGACGGTCCTGGACTTGGGCCGCTCCTTTGGGACATTCTTCTGCCGGCATGGCGCTCGCCGCGTAAGCCTTGGACGCGATGCCCGTGAGAGTTCACCGCGGTTCCGCGATCTGCTGGTGCGCGGCCTCACGGAGACCGGATGCGATACGCTCGACGTCGGCATGGTCCCCACGCCGGTCCTCTATTTCACGCTGTTCACCCAGCCAGTGAACGCCGGGGTCATGATCACCGGAAGCCACAATCCAAGCGACAATAACGGCTTCAAGGTGTGCCTGGAGAAGAGCACGATTTTCGGCCGCCAGATTCAAGAGGTCAAGGAGATCGCGTTGCACCGGAATTTCGAGACCGGAAACGGCGTCGTGGAGGAAAGGGCTGTGCTGCCGCTCTATCACGAGTACCTGGCGGCAAACATAAAAATGGGGCCGCGCCGCATTAAGGTGATTGTCGATGGGGGCAATGGCGTCGGAGGGTTTGTGGGAGCGCCGCTGTACCGGAACCTCGGCTGCGAAGTGATGGAACAATTCTGCGAGCCGGATAGCCGCTTCCCTCATCACCATCCGGATCCCACAATCGTCGAAAACATGCGCTATGCAATCGAGAACGTAAAGAAGCAGGGCGCCGATCTGGCTGTCGCCTTCGATGGCGACGGCGATCGCATCGGCGTCGTGGATGAGCGCGGCGGAATCATCTGGGGAGATCAGCTGATGGTGATCTTCTCGCGCGCCATTCTGCGCGAGCATCCGGGAGCGACCTTTATCGCCGAAGTGAAGTGTTCGCAAACGCTGTTCGACGATATCCGCAAACACGGAGGCAACCCGATCATGTGGAAGGTGGGCCATTCCTTGATCAAAGCCAAGATGAAGGAGGAAGGCGCCGCCTTGGCAGGAGAGATGAGCGGGCACCTTTTCTTCGCGGATCGCTATTTCGGTTACGACGACGCGATCTACGCCGGCGCACGCCTGCTGGAAATCCTGTCCTGGACCGACGAACCCCTCTCGAGCCTCCTGGCTTTGCTGCCGCACACCATATACACTCCCGAGATCCGGCTGGACTGCCCGGATGACAAGAAGTTCGAGGTGGTGCAGGCGCTGACGGCGCATTTCAGACGAAGCCATGAGGTGTTCGACGTGGACGGGGCGCGCATACTGTTCGAGAACGGCTGGGGCCTCGTGCGCGCATCAAACACACAGCCGGTCCTGGTGCTGCGCTTTGAGGCTGACGACGAACAGCATCTGCAGGCGATGCGCACTATCGTCGAGGAGCGCGCCAAAAGCCTGATTGGGTAGTTTATTGCGGCTTGTGGCTGTTCGCTATTCGAGATTCGAGATTCGGTATTCGCTCTTCGCTATGTTGCTGGCTGTTAGCTCTTAGCTTTGAGGTGCAAGACTTGCGATGCTGTGGTTCAGTCGCTGCGTTTAAGCTCTCTAGCGAGCAAATATCGAATACCGAATTTCGAATCTCGAATTTTCAAAGCTCTTAGCTTTTGACGGCCAAGCGCGACTCTATCATTGGAAGCACTTCTTCTGCACGACTCTGAATTGCCAGGTCTACCGCGCCGGTGCCGGGTGTGGCCTCCGGGTTGATTTCGACGATAAATGCTCCTCGGCTGCGGGCTTCGTCCGCAAAACCGGCCGCGGGATAGACCACCGCGGAGGTTCCTACGGCCAGGAAAATGTCGCAGCGAACCGCCTGCCAGGATCGTTCCAGGACTTCGCCGTCAATACCTTCTCCGAACCAGACCACGCCCGGGCGCAACAGTCCGGGGCAGTAGGGGCAGTGCGGCGGAATATCCGGGAGCGGCACGCGATTATCCCACCAGCGCGGTGGCGACGAAGGACATGCTTCCCAGCAGAAAACTTCCCAGATGGATCCGTGAAACCTGACGACGTTGTCAGTGCCTGCCAATTCGTGCAAGCCGTCGACGTTCTGGGTGATCAGGGTGAATCCCGGATAGCGCCGGCTCCAGGCAGCAAGAACGTCGTGCGCGGCGTTCGGCCGGCACTTCGAAATCAGTTCCCGGCGCCAGTTGTACCACTCCCATACGAGTTTTGGATCGCGCCGAAACGCCTCCGTCGTGGCGAGCTGCTGCGGCGAATAGTTTCGCCAGAGTCCCTCGCGCCCGCGAAAGGTGGGAACTCCGCTTGCGGCCGACACACCGGCTCCGGTAAGCACGGTGATGCGCGAACCATCCTGAATACGGCCCGCCAGCTCTGCAATCTGGTCATCACGGTTCATGATTGTTTGCCCTCCACCGCTCACCTACGGTTGCCATATAAGGCGTCATAAATAATGCCGCAAGCGAAAGATCGTTTCGGGCGGGCGACGAGGTTTGGGGGTGTCCTGAAATAATAGTCTTTGAAGCCCGAAGGACCTGAATGACAACAAGATCACACTACTCTTCCTTCAATGACCGTTCCATCAACTCGCGAATCGCTTCGCTCGGAGAGACCTCGCTTTCCAAGAGCCGATGCACTTGATGCGTAATGGGGACGTCCACGTGATGCCGCTCCGCAAGAGCAAGCGTCGCCCGCGTTGTTTTGATTCCTTCGGCGACCGTGCGCATCGAGTTGATAATGTCTCCCAGTTTCCTTCCCTTCCCCAGCTCGACTCCCACGGTGCGATTGCGGCTGAGCGTGCCGGTGCAGGTGAGCGCCAGATCTCCGATGCCGGCGAGCCCTGCCATGGTTTCCCGTCGTGCTCCGCAGGCGCAGGCAAGTCGGGTCATTTCTGCCAGGCCGCGTGTCACCAGGGCCGCGGTGGCGTTGTGGCCGAGATCCAGACCCTCGATGACCCCCGCGGCAATGGCGATCACGTTCTTGAGCGCGCCGCCCATTTCTACGCCGACTACGTCATTGGACGTGTAGAGTCGCAGCGTTCTGGAAGAAAGTTCCTTTTGAACGAATCGCGCAGGCTCGCCTCCTTCCGAGGCCACCACAACAGCAGTCGGGTCGCCGCGCGCGACTTCCGAGGCAAAGCTCGGTCCGGAAAGCACACACAGACGCGGCGTAAAATGAGGCGTGACCGCGGCGCGAATGATTTCGCTCATACGCATCAGCCTCTCCGTGTCTATGCCTTTGGTGGCGCTGACGAAAACCATCTCCGGTTTCAGGTAGGGGAGCATGCGCTCGAATAGTCCACGGCAGAAATGCGAAGGCATCACCGTGAGGACGATGCGGGCATCTGCGAGCGCCTCGCTTAAGTCGTTGGTCGCAGACACGCCTGCCGGCAGGATCACACCGGGAAGAAAAATCTCATTCTCGCGCCGCCTGCGTATACTTTCCACCACTTCCGGCTCATGAGCCCAAAGGCAAAGCTCTCGCCCCTGGCGCGCCAGCGAGACGGCGAGCGCGGTTCCCCAGCTTCCAGCTCCTATGATCGATATTCGTTCCATGGCGTTTCACCGGCCAGGATTATAGCCCTTTTCGGAGCAACGAGCGCTTAATTGAAGTTCTTGACACGCGGCCATATGTCCTTGAGCGTCGTGCCGTTCTTGGGATGGCGGCAGAGTAGGATCTTGAAATGCTCCTGTTTCATCGCATAGACATGCCCCACTTCAGCCACCTCCTCCACGCTGTCGAACCACTGGCTGGCACCCTGGATCGTATCGCCGAGGACGATCATGATTTCCCCCGTGTAGTCACGCGGTCCCCAATACCAATAGGTGAGGTGAGTTCCGATGGATTTCGGCAGGCCGTACTTCGGCCCGTAAAAATCGACCGCACCGCACTGCCCGAAATCGTTGCCGATGATGGCCGTCCTGGCTCGCTCTGCGGGAGGCAGCGAATCATAGACCTTAGCCACGGCCGCCACCATTTCAGGCCAGCCGAGGCGATCGGCGAAAAACTGCGGCATGGCGTTGGTGGCCCGGTTTTCCATTCTGGGTTGCGCGATGCCGAGCGCGTGCGTGTAGCTGAGGTAGGTCTGCGGCGGCAGAATGGGGAAAATCGTCGGCGCCAGCATCGCCCCCGAGATTCCCAGCACGCCGCAGTAGGCCGCCCGCAGGGTGCGCATTCGAGGCCGCGCCGACCATGACTCCAGGGCTATCGCTCCCGCAGCCAGCAGCATCGGATAAGCAGGCGCGAGGTAGTAGACCTTGCCGCGTGTCGCGAGCAGCACGGCCAGCGCGATCACGTAGGTCCATGCCAGGCAACGATACCTCCGGGCGCGGCCGGCGAAACAACTCCAGAGCCCGGCGCACCATATCGGCAGTGAAGCAGGGTGGATCAGCAGGATCTGCATTCCCATGAACTGAAGAGGCCCGAATGGGACGTCGCGGCCGTTTCGGCGGATGTTTGCGAGCAATTCCAGCAGCGGAAAGTGATGCCGGACCATCCACATGAAATTGGGCAGGAACATAAGTAATGCGATGCCGCCGCCGATGAAGATCCAACAGTTCCAAAGGATCCGGCGTTCCATCGTCAGGAGCAACCCGGCGACGAGCGCGAAGCCGAACATGAGCATCGTGTCCTTGTTCAACAGGCCGACGCCGGCGAGGACGCCGAACCAAAGCCATAGCCGGGTGTTCCCCGTCTGGATCATTTTGATAACCAGCAGCGCGCAACCCATCCAGACCAGGGGGTCAATCGAATTCATGGAAAGGTAGCTGTCGAAGGCGAGGTAGGCCGGCGCCACCAGGACAGCGAGAGCGGCTAGGAACTGCGCGAAGCGCTTGCCACCGAGCGCACGCACGAGCGTGCCCGTCAGCAGCACCAATCCAGCGGCCGCCAGTGACGGGAACAAACGGATCGAATAGGCCGAGTCACCGAAAAGAGCACGCGTCAGCCACGCCTGGAATGCGGTGAGCGGCGGCATATCGACGTATCCCCAGGCCAGATGCTGGCCGCATGCCAGAAAGTAAAGCTCGTCGATAAAAAAACCGTAGACGCTGGCCGTAGCCAGATGTGCGATCAGCTTGACGCTCGCCACATAGGCAACGATCGCGGGTCCGCTGAACCAGCGATTATCGAGCTTCCCACGCTCCGGCGAGCCTGATGTGCCGGTGTGTGCCGCACTCGTACTCATTGCATGCTCCTTTCCCCGCGAACCTGTTCTTCTAATCTACATCAATTTATAACCTTTATGCGTCCTGGAGTTTTCGCGATTTGGTCTAACTGTCCCCAATTTCCCAATCGATTTCTGTCCTGCGCGCGACTATGCCAAGGCCGTGTCGCGATCACGCATGCTATTGCGGGAAGCTTCTAGAAGTGGCAAGCTGCAAAGGAGACAGGTACCAGGTCCGCAAATCAAAGATCTGTACGAATTGACGGGCCGTGACGAAATGGATAGCGAGGCGCCAGGCGCCCACTGTTACAGCCATGGATCAGACAGAACGATACAGCAAAGCGAAGCATGAAATCCGGATTGCCCTGGGCAAGCCTCTGCCTTTGGGAGCATTGCCGGTCGATGGCGGCGTCAACTTCGCCATATTCAGCCGGCACGCGGAGGCCATCGAGCTTTGCCTGTACAGTCCCGCCACGAGTCTCAAACCTTACTTCACCGTCAAACTCGACGCGCGGTGGCACCGCAGCGGGGATATCTGGCATGTCTGGCTATCCGGCGTCGGCCCGGGAACTTGCTACGCCTACCGGGCGGACGGTCCTTTCCAGCCGGAGCGAGGGTTGCGATTCAACCGGCACAGGCTGCTCGTAGATCCCTTCGCCACTGCGCTCGCCGGGACCTCGTTGTGGAATTTCAGCCGGGCGCGCCCGTACGACGAGTCGTCTCCGCTTAAAGACCTTTCGTTTTCCACGGACGACAATTCGCCCTGGGTAGCCAAATCCGTCGTCGCGGAAACGGATTTCGACTGGCAGGGAGACCGGCCGCTATCGCACCCGTGGTCTGGCACGATCATCTACGAAACTCACGTTCGGGGACTCACGATCCATCCGTCTTCCGGCGTGCGGCACCCGGGCACGTTCCGCGGACTGATCGAGAAGATCCCCTATTTTAAGAATCTGGGTGTAACCGCCCTGGAGTTGCTGCCGGTTCAAGAGTTCAACGGGGGCGAACTGGTTTCTATCAATCCTCTGACCGGCGAACGCCTGCGGAATTACTGGGGTTATGGCACGATCGCTTTTTTCGCGCCCAAGGAAAGCTATTCGAGCGCGGGCGGTCCCGGCGCCCAACTCCGGGAATTCAAGGAGATGGTTCGTGCGCTGCATCGCGCCGACATTGAGGTGATCCTCGATGTCGTGTTCAACCACACCGCGGAGGGAGATGAACTGGGGCCGACCCTCAGCTTTCGCGGGCTGGACAATCCGATTTATTATCTGCTCGACGTCGATCCGCGGCTTTACAAGAACTATTCCGGCTGCGGTAACACCGTGAACTGCAACCATCCGATAGTCAGGAGCTTTATTCACGATTGCCTGCGCTACTGGGTGGTTGAGATGCATGTGGATGGGTTCCGCTTCGATCTTGCTTCGGTCCTGGGCCGGGATGCGAACGGTGAGATGCTCAGCAATCCGCCTTTATTGGAGAGCATTGCCGAGGACCCGATCCTGCGCGACGTCAAGCTGATCGCCGAAGCCTGGGACGCGGCCGGCGCCTACCAGGTGGGAAGTTTTCCCGGCAACCGGTGGTCAGAATGGAACGGCCATTATCGCGACGACATCCGCCGCTTTTGGCGCGGCGAACCGGGCCTGGCTTCAACGCTTGCCAGCCGGCTCTGCGGCAGCGCGGACATTTACGCCAGATCCGGGAAGGAGCCGATCCACAGCATTAACTTCGTTACTTGCCACGACGGCTTCACTCTAAACGACCTGGTCACCTACGAAGAGAAGCACAACGAGGGCAACAGCGAGGGCAATCGCGACGGAACCAATCTCAACTACAGCTGCAACTACGGTGTCGAAGGCGAAACCGATGACTCCGCGGTGGAAACGGTTCGCCTGCGCCAGATCAAGAACATGACGGCGACTCTGCTGCTGTCGCGCGGAGTTCCCATGTTGCTCGGCGGCGACGAATTCAGGCGCACGCAGCGCGGCAACAACAACGCGTACTGCCAGGACAATGAAATCTCCTGGTACGACTGGCGGCTGCGTGAGCGGCATCGGGAAGTGCATCGATTTGCACGCGCCATGATCGCCTTGCGCGCGCGGCATCCCGTCCTTTCCGGACAGATTTTCTACAAGCAAGAAGAGGTGGTCTGGTTCAATACGGAGGGTTCCTATCCGGATTGGAACGCGATTGGGAGCCGGGTGGGAAGCATAATCTCGGGTGCCGCGGAAAGTCTGTGCCTGCTGTTTAATGCGTCGCCGGGCGTCGCGGAATTTCGTCTGCCCCCGGCTGTATCTGTAGGAGCCTGGCACATTCTCGTGGATACAGCCGCGCCTCCGCCCTACGACATCTGCGAGACCGCCGCGGTAGAAACACGCGCGTTACTCCCCGATCCAGCCAAGTATGTGGCTCAGCCGCGGTCGCTCATAGTCCTTCTTAGGCGCGCGGTTTGAATTGTGATGGCAGCCATTCGCGCAGGATCCTACGGCATGAAAAAGTCCGATCAAGATCGCCGCCGTGAACAAAATGCTGGGAGTTACTGTCGCGGTCAAGGAACCCATTTGTCAGATGAAATACGCCGCGACTGCTGTTAAGCTCTGGACACTGATCGTGCCGGGGTGGCGAAACAGGCAGACGCACAGGACTTAAAATCCTGGGCCTCGCAAGGGGCGTGCGGGTTCGATTCCCGCCCTCGGCACCAATAGAATCAAAGACTTAGACCTCATCAATCCCCACGGCAAAAAAGGGCCTGTTGTCCTTAAATTGTCCTTATTGCACAAAAATCGCTCGCAGTTTTCCTCCGAAAATCCGACCGAAAACGCTGAATTGGAAATAGGCGCTGATAGTCTCGAAACGCCCTGACCATTTCGCCCGATCGGTCTCAACAAGGAGTGCGGAGATGAACCGAGGCGACATACTTCCCTTCCAGAAAACCCGCGCGGGCCGACCCGCGAGAGAGATGCAAATTGAGAGGCCCTCCCTGCTGCGCGAGGCCACGTTCAGGATGGTGGCAAGGCGCGGCCGGGAACTCACGGAGCAAACAGCCATCGCGGAGCGCGAAGGCGACATCCGGAAAGTCGAACAGCTGCTGCGCGAAAAGGATCACCTCCACCGGCTGAGGAAGGAGTTGTTCGATGACTGGCGCTGACGTCACTCTCGAACGAACTTTGCCGAATAGCGTCGAATCAGAGCAGGCCGTCCTCGGGGCGATCCTCCTCGATGAGAAGGCGATCTTCGCGGCAGCTGATCCAGCTATCCAATGAAGTGATGATGCGGTGCTACTCGGGAGAGGAACGTCCCTCCGAGATCCTCGAACGGGCGGAGTCGCAGATCTTCAGGATCGCATCCCGGGAAATCCGGGGTGGATTCCAGCCGACACGCGAGCTCGCCGCCGAGGCCTACAAGGAGATCGAGGAAACCTCGAAGAACAGGGCCCTGGTTTCCGGAATCGATACGGGGTTCACCGAACTCAACCGCATGACCGGAGGCCTGCGCCGACAGAACCTCGTGGTAGTTGCGGCCAGACCCGGGCTTGGGAAGACGTCCCTCTGCCTCAACATCGCCTGCCACACAGCTATCCACCAAGGAAAGAAGGTGGGGATCTTCAGCCTGGAAATGTCCAAGCCCGAGATCACGAAACGCATGATCTCGTCGCTTTCGGAAGTCGACGCCCACCGGATCCAGTCGGACTACCTGAGCCGCGAGGACTGGGGGAAGATCTTCACCGCGACATCTGACCTCTCGACGGCCGGAATCTACGTGGACGACTCGGCGAATCTGACGATGCTCCAGGTCCGGGCGAAAGCGCAGCGGCTCGCGATGGAACACGCCATCGATCTGCTGGTCGTCGACTACCTGCAGCTCGTCTCCGGATCCCGGCGCTACGAGAATCGTACGCAGGAAGTGACGGAGATCAGCCGCGGCCTCAAGAACCTCGCCAAGGAACTCGACATTCCGGTCATCGCCGTCTCGCAGCTCAACCGCGAGATCGAGAAACGCTCCGGGAGCAGGAGGCCCCAACTCAGCGACCTGCGGGAATCCGGCGCAATAGAGCAGGACTCCGATCTCGTTCTCTTCATCTCGCGAGATGATGCGGAGGGCGCGGGGGATGGCGACTTCGCAGAGATTACGACCGCAAAGCAACGAAACGGGGCCACCGGAGATTTTCGTCTCAAGTTCAACGGGCGGACTACCACCTTCACGAATCCAAAGCAGGAGAATTACTGATCAGGAGCTAACAGGATGGCGCAAAGGAGAATGATATCGAAGAGCCTGGGATACTCCAGGAAGTTCCATGCGGTCAATGCCAAGTGCGGAAAGCTAGGTGATTTTGCTCAAGCACTCTTCCCGCTCATCGTGGTGCATGCCGACGGCTTCGGACGGTTGGACGGGGATGCTTTTACGATCAAGCATATGGTCTTTCCGGTGTCGCAGCATTCAGAGGTGGATTTCGAGATCGCGCTGCAGGCGATGCATGAGATCGGTTTGATCTATCTGTACGAATTGGGAGGAGACAGATATATCCAGGTGGTCAATTTCGACCGCGAGCAGCCCGGGCTGAACAAGAGAACGAGTTCGACCTATCCGGATCCGCCGGAGATTCCAGGAAAATCTGGGAACTTCCCGGAACTTCCGGAAACTTCTGGGAAAGTCATGGAAACTCCCTCTAGAACAAAACAGACACAGAACAGAACTGAATCTGAACAGAACCGCGGCTGACGCCGCCGTGTCGAGGACTCCGGAGGTTCTGGTTGAAATCTACAAGGCCCGGAATCAGAAACTGCCCCAGGTGCTGGAGTTCAATCCCTCGCGGCGGGAGAAATGCAAACGCCGCCTGGCGAGGGACCCGGGAAAATTCATCGACCAATTCACGAGAGCGGTGATCAAAGCCCAGGAAACCCCCTTCCTGCGAGGCGAGAGCGAACGGGGCTGGAAAGCCGATTTCGACTGGTTCTACGCCAATGACCAGAACGTGATCAAGGTGCTTGAAGGCCGGCACGATTCCGGAGGCAGGGCGGATCCCGGAAAGGCCGGCGGCGCGGTGTTCGACATAATCCGAAGAGAACGGGAGGAGGGGAAGCATGGATCTGATCGCGTGGCGTGAGGATTTGGCGTCGGCATACAAGATCGAACCGTCGGAAGTGACCACCAGGCGCTATTTGAAATCACTTGAACGCTGGCGCCTGGATTCCAGGCAATGGGAGCAGCTCTCGGATTATGCCGTGCTCCGGTTTTCCCGGTTCCCGAGCATTGCGGAATTGTACGAGATTGTCTGCGAGATAAGGCGGCAGGCAGCGATCAAGGCAAACTCGGAATGGATGGACCACATGCGCAGGGAATGGGACGGGAAAACTCCAGGCATGGATCAGGATTCTCGCTTGAGTATTTGAGGCAAGCCATGAAACCTGGCGATCACGTGATCTGGCTCTATTCCAAGAAACGATCCTTGGTGGTCGGCTGGAGGTTGCAGCGCGTTCCTGGCGTGATCATTCGGGTTTGCAGGCGACGGATCAGGCTAAAAGTGAAGCTGCTCGGAGTGGAAAAGCTGGTCAACGTGAGCCCGGAAAACGTCATTTGCGATTCGGACGACTGAATCGAACTGCGTATGGCCTTGCGAGGGGTTGGAGCCTTTTCGGGGTCAGACGAAGGACCTGACCGTTGTGGTCAAAACCAAGTGTACGAGAAGACTGTATTACGGCCTTAATGACTGTTACACCGCTTGCCGCGGCCCTGCGCGCCGCCTCGCCTACATGGGACAGTTCGGAGGAAGGACCGATGGATCCACCAGCGTTCGCGATATCTCTTTTCGGT
>Ga0187882_1000891_pt1 | contig 31616 bp, 27 predicted proteins | sample June2016WEW_19_1_3_FD_132991 | JGI IMG/M metagenome (GOLD analysis project Ga0187882, IMG submission 132991) | Peatland microbial communities from SPRUCE experiment site at the Marcell Experimental Forest, Minnesota, USA - June2016WEW_19_150 | ecosystem: Environmental > Terrestrial > Soil >... | reverse complement strand
GCTTTTTTAAGAAATTCATCGTCATAGAATTCGCCGACGAGTCCGCCGAGATTATCCAGCACGGGCCTGATTATCTTCTTAATCTGCATACTGCTCAGCCCGCCGCTCGCCGGATACACCCCCCCGCTGAAATACTCCGCGGGCTTCGACGCCTCTTTCTCCATCACGCGAAACTTCGGGTTCGTCAACTGCAGCTGGTGCTTATATTCCCCGACCTTCCCCCACGCCATAACCGCTTGTCCTGGCCTCAACTGGTCCCGCAGATATCCGCCGTTAAACCATATTATCCGGCAAATCCCCGTCTCATCGCTCACCATTGCCTCGAATATCGCCGGCCTGCGGTAATTCTGAAAATCCGTTGACTCAACCAGCCCCACAATCGCTGCCGTCTCACCAATCTCCAATTGCCCTATTCTTTTCGGCTCCGGCGCAAAGACCCAGTCACGCGGAAAATATTCCAGCAAATCACCGACGGTAACAACCCCCAGCTTGGCGAAAACTTGTGCCCTTGCCGGTCCCACACCCTTCAAAAACTGCACCGGCATCGACAGCTTAATCTCACCACTCGGTTTTACGCCCAATTCACCCATTTGCTATTCACACGCCTATCTGTCATATCCGTGTTATCTTGTCATTCCCGCGCACCCGTCCTGAGCTTGTCGAAGGAAGCAGGAATCCATATTGCTCTCTTGTCATTCTCGCGTTTTCTTGTCATTCCCACGCACGCGGAAATTCATATTGTCCTCTTGTCATTCCTGCGCAAGCAGGAATCCAGTTTTTTCTCTTCTGTCATTCCTGCGCAAGCAGGAATCCAGTCACATAGTAAGGCCATTATACAAGTCCTGCCATTCAGGATTCGACTTTTCTATCAATTCCATTTTCCACGCACGTTTCTACTTTTTAATTCTTTTTTACCTCGCAATGGCAGCGTAAATATCAGCATATCTCTCATAGCACACTAAATTATGAACGCCATATTTGCTTGTAAATCCGGGAATGAGATTATTCTTATGCTCATGAACTCTTTTTAGTAAATCATTAGTAACGCCTATATAAAGCGTACCGTTCTTCTTGCTCGCTAATATGTAAACAAAATACTCTCCCATACTATGCCTTTTTCTCACTCCCGCATTTTCTTGTCATTCCCTTGCTGTTTTGTCATTCCCGCGCAAGCGGGAATCCAGTATCCCTTATATAAATTCTGGACTCCTGCTTTCGCAGGAGTGACAATATGTCATTCCTCGAACGCGTGTTTGCCGACGAGTTTGACAAACCGGACATCGCACACCACACGCTCAATAAGTTTCCCTTCTTTTTTTGTCCCCACGATAAGCTCCTGCACGCCGCCTTCACCGACCGGCGCGACAATCAGCCCCCCCGCGCCCAGCTGGTCAATCAATTGCTCCGGCACCTCAGGCACAGCCGCCGTAACGATAATCCTGTCAAATGTTCTTTTTTCAGGTTTACCCTTCGTAGCGTCAGCGAAGAAGGGCCATCCTCCGCTTCCGTCACCGACATAAAACTCAACATTATCAATTCCCAGCCGGCCAAGAACCGCCTGTGCTTTCGCCGATAACTCCGCGAACCGCTCAACCGTATAAACCCGTTTCGCTAATTTCGCCAGGACCGCCGTCTGATACCCGCTGCCCGTCCCAATCTCCAGCACCTCGCAATAATTATTCAGCCGAAGCTCCTGCGTCATCAGCGCAACGATATATGGCTGCGAAATCGTCTGCCCCATCCCAATCGGCAAAGGGTAATCCGCGTATGCCCGCGACTCATACGACTCGGGCACAAACTCCTCACGCAATAGCCATCCCATCGCCGAAAGCACCCCCGCCTCGGTTATACCCCGCCCCTTGAGGTCATGCTCGACCATCCGCTCGCGTTCATTGGCAAATTTACTGTTCTGGTACCCTGATATCATATCCCTAATAATCCTGTCTAAACCGTAACTTTGCAACCTAATTCACTGGCGCTCATCGGCTAAAACACCAGCTTAACTGTTGCCGCTGTAAGTTTTTTAATATCCCATCATATCCCCTTTTCCGTCTCAACTTCATATATCCTTACAATGTGATAGGATGCCATTCTGCTATCCCAGGAAATTTTCGTGTTTCTCTTGACAAAAGGAGTGTTTGTATGTTAAAAGTTAAATTGGACAGAAACGGAAACGCTCTTTGGGGAGGAGCGGTATTTGCGCCTTCCCGGGAATGAGACTGTATCAATAGTCATACAGGAATCGGCTTCTTTTGTGTACAAAGAAATCAAAAGAACAAGAGGGCGAGAAAATGAATATTCCTGGTTTCGAGGGTAATTACAAAACATCTAATTACGCATCAAAAAACAGGCCCTTTTCATCCCGTAGCGGTTTCAATCTGACTAAGTATATCTTTCTGTTGTTTTTATGCTGTGGGGTAATCACCGTTCGAGCGGCGCAAGCACCGTTTTTTTCTCCGCCTGCGTCACCACAAATAGCGCCATTTATCAGCGAGGCATATCCGAATGACCTGAACCGAAACTTAATCGACGACGGATTGGAAACCAGGGCCGCGACAGCAAAGGCTCGGTTAAGTTCGGCAGTAACGTCAAAAGACATAACAGACGCAGAATCTGTGCTGGCGGGGACAGTGGAGGTGGAATTAATCTTCAAGCAGCAGATAACACAGCGGCAAATCGACGATTTTTTATCTCATGGCGGCGAAATAAATCACATTTACAAGGCGGTATCTTACGGCTGGAACGGTCGAATCGCTTTGAAAGACGTCAATACCCTGCCGGGGTTGATGGGTGCGACGTTAGTGCTGGTCCAGGAGGCAAAACCTGTTATTTTGAATCTCGACGTGGCCACACGGAATGGGCGAGTCAGGCCGGTGTGGGCGGCAGGATTTGCAGGCAATCCTTCCGGATTTGATGGCTCAAGCACAATCACAATCGCGATTGTGGATACCGGTATCGACGCGTCGCATCCGGATTTCGCGGGCAGGCAGGTGTATTGGCACGATTATTCGACCGATGGCCTGGCTAATCCAGTAGATATCATTCAACACGGCTCACACGTGTCGGGTATAGCGTTCGGTACAGGTGCTGCCGGGGGCTCGGCAACCGGGACGCTTTACTATACCGATGCCGGAGACCTGACCGGTGTGGCTTCCGGGTCATTTTACCCATTTGTAATCGGCCTTCCTGCAACGTCGATAACCTACACTTCGACGGCTCGATGGATGGGAGGCGGCTCGACAACACTTTACCAGGTTTATCATACCACAGGAGTTTCCGGCGGATGGACGGCTTTTTCATCGGCAAGCGGAAGCTCGCCACTGACGGTAACTAGTACCTTTACCGGTTCGACCGGCAGGGAATATTCTACGGCGCTTTTGAGCAATGGCGCGATGCAGCAATTTGTCATTACCAACTCAGTAACAAATTATCCCGGAGTTGGTGACGGGTTTAACAAATTCAGAGGGGTTGCGCCGGGTTGTAACTGGGCCGCTGCCAAGGTATTCACGAATAGCGACTCCGGTATCAGCACGTGGATATCAGCGGCCCTCGATGACCTGACGGCTACGCGAGTCGCGAACAACATAAAAGTTATAAATATGAGTTTAGGTATCAACGGCAACCCCGGTATAGACACCGCTTTGCGAGCAAAGGTAAATACTACGGTTAATAACGGTATAGTCGTTGTTGTCGCAGCGGGCAACGACGGCACGCAAACGGGTTCATCAGGTTCCCGTGAGATAGACGACCCCGGCAGAGCAGCTATGGCTCTTACGGTAGCGGCAGGTAATGACAATGACCAATTGACGGATTATACAAGCATCGGATTCAGCAGTCCCGGTTCAGGAGAAGATTACAAGCCGGATATAATGGCGCCAGGCGGTTCAGCATCTTATTATACCGATATTCTTTCGGTGGACAGCGGCTCAGGGGATGGCTCGAGTTTCGCCGACCAGCAAAGCAACGACTATACCTCTATGCAGGGAACCTCCATGGCAAGCCCGTTTGCGGCTGGGGCAGCGGCACTTGTAATCGACGCCTTGCAGCAGCAGGGAATTACCTGGGACTTCTACTCGAATCAGCACGCCAGATACGTCAAAATGGTGTTATGCGCGACCGCCTCCGAAACTAACATTGGCCGCGAAGGAGGCAGTTATAATCCGACGCTTCAGCGAGCCGGTGGCGGGCCAAGCGGCTTTCCCGCAGGCAAGGACCAATACGAAGGTTATGGCATATTAAATCCTGACGCAGCGGTCGAAGCTGTAACTTTGACCTACACATTGGGCTCATCTGCCGGCGACACATTGGGGCCGGGTGCTTTTGACCGGCGAGTCTGGGCACGCAAAATAGGATTGCAGCACGGGGTACAGGTGGCTGCAACGCTGACGGTGCCTTCAGGCGGCGATTTTGACCTCTATCTTTACAGTAACACGCCCAGCTCAACCGGCACGCCGACGATACTCGCATCGAGCACACAGGCGGGAAACAATATCAACGAAGCCATTAATTATACCCCGCCTGGGGATGCCAACGCATTGATTGTGGTCAAGAGGGTATCGGGTTTCGGCGCTTTTGTGCTCACCACACAGGGGCCGCTAATGCGGACTTTGACAGTTACAACTTCAGCCGACGGAACGGTAACCACACCTGGCATAGGGGACTTCAATTACACCGATGGCAATATCGCCCCTCTCATCGCGTCGGCAAATGCAAATTATCACTTTGTTAACTGGACGGGATCGGCGGTAACGGCGGGTAAAGTAGCCGACCCCAACTCACCTGCCACAACTGTTACTATGAATGGTAATTACACCGTTCAGGCCAATTTCGCCATTGACCAGAAGTCATTGACAACTTCAACGACAACGGGCGGGACCATAACAACTCCCGGCATAGGCACCTATTCGTATGACTATGGCACAAATGCGAGTATCGTAGCATCAGCCGGTACAGGTTATCATTTCGTCAGCTGGACAGGTTCAGCGGTAACGGCAGGCAAGGTAGCTGACCCGAATTCCGCCGGCACAACCGTTACTATGGATGCCAACTATACCGTCCAGGCAAACTTCGGAATAACTCAGTTTATAATACACGCTTCAGCAGGCGCTAACGGAAGCATCTCGCCGAACGGTGATATCACGAAAGATTACGGCTCAAGCCAGCAGTTCACGGCCTCGCCAAATATCGGCTATGAGGTCAATGAATGGACTGTTGACGGCAACAGCGTCCAGTCAGGCGGAACCACTTATACATTGAGCAACATCACAGCTACCCATACGGTTCACGTAACATTCAAAATTTTGACCTACACCGTAACCGCTTCAGCAGGCGCTAACGGAAGCATCTCGCCGAACGGTGATATCACGAAAGATTACGGTTCAAGCCAGCAGTTCACGGCCTCACCAAATATCGGCTATGAAGTCAACGAGTGGACTGTTGACGGCAACAACGTCCAGACAGGCGGAACCACTTATACGCTATCTGATATTACGGCCACTCATACGGTTGCTGTGACATTCAGACAAATTATCCTGTCCATTTCAGGTTACGTAGTCGAACTGGATGGCAACACACCGGTCGAAGGCGTACTGATACAGAGCGATAATAACGACATCAATTTTGTGACTGACGCCAATGGCTATTACAAGCTTTTGGTGGATTACGGCTGGTCGGGCGCGGTTACGCCCCAAAAGGAAGGATACGTTTTTGAGCCGAACAATTTGCCATACGCCGATGTGAATAACGATTACAACGATATGAATTATACGGCCACGCTGACAACCTTTAAAATCGCGGGCTACGTGCTTGAGTCGGACCTTGTAACGCCAGTAAGTGACGTCAATGTATCCGCCGAAAACGGCGGAGGAGCATGGACGAGCAGGTATGGCGGAGGGGCGACGATTGCGGACGCGAACGGTTACTATGAAGTCATTGTGGATTACAACTGGTCGGGTAAAGTAACGCCCGCCAAGTATGCCTATGCTTTCGAGCCGAACGGCATCATCTACGCGGACGTCAACCAGGATTATGTCACAGGGCAGAATTACACGGGGATTTTGCTGACGTTTAGAATCACAGGCCACATACAGAACGAATGTAATGTGCCCATAGAAGGGGTGGCGGTCGATGCCAATAATGGCGGAGGCAGCGCGGTTACCGATGCCAACGGTTACTATGAGGCCTGGGTTGATTACGCCTGGTCAGGCACTGTAACACCTGAAAAACTGCATTACACATTTAACCCCGTGAGATTGAGCTATGTTGATGTGCTGGCAGACCAGGCCGACCAGAACTACGCGGCAAATAACATCTACGACCTTGACTGCGACGGCTCCATCGGAATAGGCGATCTAAGCGTAATGGCTGAAAACTGGCTGATGACCGGCCCGCAAATCAAGGGCGATTTTGTTCCGGATGAAATTATTAACTTCCTCGATTTTGCGGAGTTTGGCCTGGTTTGGTAAGCTTTACAAAAGCCCTGTTTATTCGATTGTATTGTAAACATCAGGCACGGCATAGACGGCCTAAATAAACAGCTTTATAGCCGCCGCCAATGCCAAAACCTGTATCGTAATCTCGAATACCCGTTGCGGCATCTTCTTCAACGCTACTATCCCCAAAACCGCACCCGTTATAATAAAAGGCAGCATAATAAAACCAAGCTTTATCGACTCAACGTTAATCAGCCCCAGGTGCATACTGAACGGCACCTTCAGCCAGTTAACAATAAAGAAAAACCACGCGCTCGTCCCCACAAACTCGACCTTTGGCAGCCGCATCGCCAGCAGATACACAATCATCACAGGCCCCGCGGCGTTCGCCATCATCGTCGTAACACCGGCGAAAAATCCCATCACCTCCGCGAACCACCATTGCGTCGGAACATGCTCACCTTTTCGATTGCGCCACCAGTTGACCACCAGCATCAATACAACAATCACGCCGATTATCGGCTTCAACTGCGCATCGCTGATTACCTTCATCGCAAAGTATCCCGCTACTATGCCAACGAGCGTCGCAGGAATCAGCCGGATAATATGACGCCACTTCGCGGATTTGTGGTAATAACTCACCGCAAAAACATCCGCCAGGACCAATATCCCCAGCACCATTCCTGTCGATTGTTTCGCTGGTATCACCATTGCCATCAGCGGCACAAACAGTATTCCCATCCCCGGCAATCCCGTCTTGCTGATGCCGACCATCACCGCGCACAACGCCACTACCACCCAGCCGAATAAATCCAGCCCAATCATTACTTATTCCTTTATTGCCATAACTTATGGAATCGTTACAATACCATAATTCCAAACGAATTTAATATAGGTAACCGTTAAAAACTTAACTTTAGTAATGTTTGGATTCTTTGAAAAAAGGTGATTACTCGATGCTCCAGTCGGATTTCAGACGCTATCTCGTTGATATTGACTCCGTTACCACGCACCAGCAATCGACCGACTACCTGGTAATCGGCGCCGGCGTTGCAGGCCTTCGCGCTGCAATCGAGGCCTCGCAGCACAACTCCGTAACCGTCGTTACAAAAGGAACCGTCGAAGACAGCAATACCTGGCACGCCCAGGGAGGCATCGCCTCGGTCCTCGAAAAAACCGACAAATTCGAATCGCACATCGCTGATACCCTGCGCACAGGCGGCGGACTCAGCGATGAAAAAACCGTTGACCTCGTCGTCCGTCAGGGGCCTGGGCTTATCCGGCAATTGCTCGACTGGGGCTGCGCTTTCGATATGGTCAATGGCAATATCGCCACCACCCTCGAAGGAGGCCACAGCCACCCGCGCATCGCCCACGCCCACGGCGACGAAACTGGCAGAATCATCGCCCAGACCCTCATCGCAAAAGCAAGACAACAGCGAAATATCACCATCATCGAAAATTTCTTCTCAATAGACCTCCTAACCACCGACAACAAATGCCTTGGCGTCATCGGCTGGCACAGCGAAAAAGGCGCACGCATAATCTGGGGCCTTAACACAATCCTCGCCACGGGCGGCGCGGGACAGCTCTATCGCGAAACCACAAACCCATCCTGCGCGACAGCCGACGGACTCGCTATGGCATATCGTGCCGGCGCAACCTTGCAGGATATGGAATTTGTACAGTTCCACCCAACAACGTTATACATCGCAGGCGCATCACGAGCGCTCATCACCGAAACTCTCCGCGGCGAAGGTGCCGTCCTGCGCGACACCAAAGGCCGGGCGTTTATGAAGGATTACAACCCCGCCGCAGAACTCGCCCCCCGCGATGTCGTCAGCAGGGCCATCCTCACACAAATGCTCAAAACCAAATCCACCCATGTCTATCTCGACATCCGCCACTTCGATAAGCAGCACTTCACCAAAAGATTCCCCGTCATAAGCGAACTCTGCGACAGTTTCGATATCGATATCAGCAAAGACCTCATCCCCGTCCGCCCCAGCGCACACTATATGGTCGGCGGCGTCAAAACCGACATCGCCGCGAAAACAAATATCGAAAACCTCTACGCCTGCGGCGAAGTTACCTCAACAGGTCTCCACGGCGCTAACCGCCTCGGCAGCAACTCGCTGCTCGAAGGTCTCGTCTTCGGCAGAATCGCGGGCCAAACAAACCTCGCCCCAAAATCCGCCGGCTTCGGTCAATCTATAATCAAATACCAAATCCCGCACTCCGAACTCAGGCACCTCGATACCTCCGACGTCAAAAACTCCCTCCGGGCGCTTATGTGGCGAAACGTCGGCATCACCAGAAAATCCTCCGAAATGAGACAGGCCATCGACCAGATTCGATTCTGGCAGCGATATGTTATGGATAAGGCCTTCGATAACTCCCAGGGCTGGGAGCTCCAGAATATGCTCACCGTCTGCCTCCTCATTACGCAATCCGCCCTCGCTCGCAAAGAAAGCCGCGGCGTCCACTTCCGAAGCGATTTCCCCGACACCGACGACCAGAATTTCAAAAAACACTCCGAAATTAAACGCACATAATAACCCCCTTTCTGCTATAATATCACCCGTCGTTTTGAATAAAATAATAAATAGAAAATAATAAATGGAAAATTGAAAGAGCGGGTCAGACAGCCGCTGGCTCTTCGGGGCCGGAGGAAAGTCCGAGCAGGACAGGGCACGGTGATGGCTAACAGCCACCTCCACACTGCTTGCGAAAGCAAGAAGCGGGGACGGGATAGTGCCACAGAAAATACACAGCCGACGTCCCGAGCAATCGGGGCAGGCAATGGTGAAATGGTGCGGTAAGAGCGCACCGCGGAGTTGGCGACAATTCCGGCAAGGCAAACCCCACCGCCTGAAAGACCAAGCAGCCGGTGCTCGGCCCGGGCATTACCGGCGGGTAGGTCGCTTGAGCCAACTGGTAACGGTTGGCCTAGATAAATGGCTGTCCAAGACAAAACTCGGCTTACAGACCCGCTCTTTTGATTTTCCTTCTATGCGCAGGCCCGCAAACTTCAAAAATAATCTTATTGATCCATCGCGTTCAGATCTTCAAAGCTGACTTTAAATTCCTTCCCGAACGACCCAAGACGCATCTTCACCGTCACTATGTCATTATCGATAACCATCCGCAGCTTGCCCTTGTCTAAGTTGATATGGTCGAACTCCAGGCCGTTCGGCTCGCTAAGACGCGCAGCAAGCGCGGGCGAAGCGTTTAATTTGACCAGAAGTGATTCCATACCCTGACCCGCCATCATTCCGCTCAAGCTCAGCGTTGCGTTGTCCGCCCCAATATCCATTGTGTCCTTGCGGGTATCCGCATCAACCTTCTTTAATACCGCGATGCGCCTCGCGTTTTCATCCGCGTATGGCTGCTCAAGAGTTTCTTTCGACAAAACCATCTGGCAGCCGAAATCCACTCCCTCCCACGGTTCAACGAACAACTGCTTCGGCCTCTCATGCGAAATAAAATAGTATTTCCGCTTGGCTATAAGCTCGCTCTCGTCGAACGTCACTATATTAAACCACATCTTATGGCCAAATTTCGTAGTCCCCGCAATGGCCGCTATGCTTTTGCTCTGGCTCAACAACGCATCCTTGGGCGTCAAGGTCACGAACCGCGAAAGCACTTCAGCGCTTGTGCTCTGTTTAAGAGTCGTCTGCTGATACTGTGCATATATCTGCTTGTTTATCGGCGGCCCTTCCCGTACTAAAAATACAAAAGGATCTCCCGCATTACAACCCGCTGCCAGACAACACAACACCAAAACCGCCGCCCTTAACGTTTTCATGTTTTCGCCCTTATATTTCTGGTTCGACTATTACGAGCCGCAAACCTGTCCTCCATCGCCTTGGCGAAGGAGGAAGCAAAGGAGGAACCGCCGCCTTTTAACGAGGTTTCACGCCTTCCTTTACATCAATCCACTTCATCATCTTACGCAATTTGCGTCCGACGTTTTCGAGCTTGCTGTTGTAATCCTTCGCATAGAGCTTGTTGAATTTCTTCAGCCCCGTCGCGTTTTCCTTCATCCACTCTTTTGCGAACTTGCCGCTGGTGATTTCCTTGAGGATTTTCTTCATCTCCGCCCTCGTCTTGGCAGGGATAATCCTTGGCCCGCGTGTCAGGTCGCCATATTCAGCCGTATCCGAAATACTATATCGCATATAGCTCAGCCCGCCCTGGTACATCAAATCGACGATGAGCTTCACCTCATGCATACACTCGAAATACGCAATCTCCGGCTGATAGCCCGCCGCCACGAGCGTATCAAACCCGGCTTTAATCAGCGATGACAACCCGCCGCAAAGCACGCACTGCTCGCCGAACAGGTCTGTCTCGGTCTCTTCCTTGAACGTCGTCTTGATGATGCCCGCTCTCGCTCCGCCTATGCCGTTGCCCCAGGCAAGCGCAATCTTCAGAGCATCGCCCGTCGCGTCCTTCTCTACCGCCACGATACAAGGCACGCCGCCGCCCTTCTGGTATTCGCTTCTGACCAAATGTCCCGGCCCCTTCGGCGCAATCATCACAACATTATTGCCCTTGGGCGGAACAATGTATTTGAAATGAATATTGAACCCGTGACAGAAACCAAGCGTCTGCCCCGGCACAAGATTCGGCTTAATATACTTTTCGTAAAGCTTACCCTGCACAACGTCAGGCAGCGTAACGATTATCAGCGACGCGCCTTTCATTGCCGTCTTGATATCGCTCGGCTTAAATCCGTGCTTTATCGCTATCTTGTAATTCGGCGTCCCCGGTAACTCCGCAACCGACACCTCGATGCCGCTGTCCCGCAGATTCAAACTGTGAGCATGACCCTGACTGCCGTAACCAATCGTCGCCACTTTCTTGCCCTTCAACGGGGCAAGCGGCGCGTCCTTCTCATAAAACATCTTCAACGCCATTGTCTTTTTCTCCTTAATCTTTCTATCTTACGGCTGCATATTAACCGACGATTAACACTCGACTCAACCGATACGAGCCGCGTAACCGCAACCGCTTTACGATATTTGCCTTACTTCATGGTTTTTCGCACGTTCACCGACCGGCCAGCCCGACGCTTGCGGTTTATCATCTTCCTGCCTTTACTCGTCCGCATCCGAACCAGAAATCCGCTCTTGCGCCTCCTCTTAATCTTACTCTTGCGATGATTTTCCACGCCTTGTCTCCTATTCTAAAAAACCAATCAATTTCACAACCAAAATACCAGCCGGAATTATACACCAACCCCCTTAAAAAGGAAACAAAAACTGACACACCGCAGGATTCTTCCATTTCGTCATTCCGACCGAGACCACAAGGCCAAGTGGAGAAACCTATCCTATTTCCGGCTCCTGTGGTTTTATAATTGCTTCTCTTTCTCTCCTAAGGATTTCATTCCGAGAATTGGTTTGCTTCATGAATTGCTGCAAAGCTTCTATATCTTGATGCAACTCTCCTGGTGATGGCCTGTTGATATCCAATCCCTTTGCCTTGTCATGTCCAAACATCCAATTCGAACATTTCGACATTCCTTCATAAACAGCATTGTAATCCTCATTGGTTACTGTCACATATCGCAGTTTTTGAGTATGAACTTCGCTTGAATGTCGTCTTACCGTTTCGCTGAGCAGAACTTCTTCAACAGCGGCCTCCCAAGTTTCTCTAAGTAGTCCATACAAATGTGCTGCTTCTTTGTTGTATGTGCTGAGGTCGCTATCATAAAGTTTAGAAATTTTCCCCCATTCATCGAGCAGAAAACTAATTCGTCGTTTAATGTTCATTGTTTCCCAAGGAACCCCTTCATCGCATCGCCCCGGTTGGTTCTCAAATCTAATGGTCTGAACAATGACTTTAGCTCTGTGCAGTCCTGCTTTTCTTTCAAGCTCCAAAAGGAATGCAATATCGTGCGTAAAAATTATGACTTGGCGCCGACAACCTTCCATCGCTAATCGCTCCGCAACTTTATCCCGATATTTATGGTCAAGTGAGCAAACCGGGTCGTCCAAAACAATTGGAGAACTGTTACCTCCTAGACTCAATTCTGCCAAAAATCCGGCTAAGGCCACAACATTTTGTTCACCCTCACTTAAAATTTCGGTCAATTTCACTCCTTTCAGATTCTCCGTTCCTGCCAATTCAATTTTGTGTGAGGTTTCGCCGTATTGGCCAGAATCTTTCAAAATTATATTAAGACGGCGTACGTTTAGATCGGAGAGTTCTTTTCTCAAGGCCTTATCTAATTCTTCGGTCAATGATGCAGAAACAATTTCATTGCCTCTTTGAGTAATACCTTTATGTGATGTCTCGCTAATGCAAGCTTCATATTTTTGTGCCTTTTGTATTAAATCACATTGCTTTAGAACCGTGTCTTTTCTCTGTGTGAGAAGTTTCCTCCCTAATAGTTCGTCTCTTTGAGCTTCCAATTTGCCAATTTCATCTGTGCCAGCAAGCTTCTCGAACTCACTCGCTTCGTTTTCCAGTTTCTCTGTGACCTTCACTATGCGCCCTGCAGGGTTGTCTGGCCTTGAACCAAACTCGATAGCATTAACTGCGTTTACCATATCACTGGCCCTCTTTGCCATGACTGCGCAGTATTCTGCAAGGTATTTTGGGAGTTCATCGTCATACCGGCGTATCTCTTCAATAGCATCACCGTATGTTTCCACTATCGTAAAGTCCAAACCAGAGATTTCGTCAATTTTATCCTTAATCGCGCGGTGGAGCATTTTGACCTCTGTTTGGAATTTTTGCTCCATAAATCTCTCGAACCTTTGGAAACGAGCTATTGCTTCTTCTGAGAGTGGCTGCATGCACAATGGGCATAGGCTCCCTGAACCTGTGTATGGAAACTCTTCCTTTGGATAAGCATGTAGCACTGAATATTCTTTTGCGGCGTCATACATTTTGCGCCATGTTTCGCCACCAACGATTGGTAGCGGCTCATCGGCAAGGGATTCGGAAGAAGCTTGTTTCAAGGCCTTTTCTGCGGCATCCAAGTTTGTGATTGTTTGCTTGAGAGATTCCACTCTTTCATCTGACAGTGTAGAATGAATAAAATCTATTTTTTGCGATAGCCCAATCAGACGACCTTTCACCGCACGGATCTTCGCAGCTCCTCTTATCGGGTCTTCCATCCTAGATTTTGCTATCTGTCTCTCTATTTCAATAAGTACCTTTTCATCAGATGATGCCCATTTTGCGAACTTCTCTATTGCATACGATGTTTTTGGGAGGTTGATCTGCAATAGTAATTGCCCTGCCTCAGTTTGAGATGGGATATCGTTGTATTCAATTGCTTGGATTTCGGGTTTTTCTTGGTTGAGCCTTTCTCTGAACTCTCTCAGTAAATTAACAAGATCAGTAAATATGTGTGCTCCGTATGGGAGGTATTCGGCTTTGTTGTTTTCATCCACGATGACACGTGCACACTTCCTGTCAAAAACTGCGATGTTGGTCAGCACATCGGGTCCACCTTCTCCATCCACCCATTTTTCTTCTTTATCTTCTCCGTCATTGATAGAGAATTTGAATGTCGCACTTGCTGGACCGTGTGTCTTATTGGAATTCACATTAGGTAAGATTCGTTCTTTTGTATCGCGCGCCCTGCACGCCCTTTTTAGAACGCGAGCATAACCCGACTTTCCTGCTGCGTTCTCGCCATAGATGATTGTCAGTCCCTCATGACCAAATAATAACTTCGACCCATCTTCTATGGCATTTACATTAGATAAGTCCTTCATAGCTTTGAGTTTTACTTTCGCCGTTACCTCAGGCGCACCCGATATATCGCCCCTCTGAGGCGGTCGGGGTTTTAACTCCAAAGATTCAATGCTGGCAAGTCCATGCTGGGCTTTTAACATCGATAGAAGTTCGCCCTTGTCTTTCTCGGACAAAGCATCTTGCGTTAATAGTCGGCGAACAGCATCTGCCTGCCAACCTGGCAACTCTCGGGCAAATTCTATTACTGCGTCAAGTACTGTCATAATTATTCCAACCGATTGAAAATCCAAACTAAATCACGGTAAAACTCAGATGTAAATGATAAGCAACAAATCCCAAAATAGCAAATAAACCGTTCCTAAACCGGATAATAAAAAACCATTTTGAACTAGCACGCTCGGAAACATTCTTTCCCGCCAAACCCACTATAGATTTTCACAAACGAGGTGTCAAATTAAAATCCATCGCGCAGCGAATCCACAACTAAACACTCAAAACTAAACACTCAAAACTATTTGCTGTCCTCAGTCCTCTGTCTTCTTACTCCGCAGCTTCTTCCTGTGCTCCGGCAACCGTCTTTTCCTGTCTCGGCATCGCTATCGTCCCCGTCCGCGCAACGTTCTTTATCCCGTATGGCCTGCACATCTCGATAAACGCCTCGATTTTCTCCTCAGGCCCGCTTATCTCAACCATCATCGTCTTCTGTCCAATATCAACAACGTTGCCCTTGAAGGTCTCTACCAGCGCCAGTATCTCAGGCCTCTTTTCCGCAGGCGCAGCGAAAGTTATCAGCATCAAATCACGCGCAACCACCGCCTGTCCCGCGAAATCCTGGACCTTCACAACGGGTATAATCTTCGCAAGCTGTTTACGGACCTGCTCAAGCACCCTGTCATCGCCAACCACAACAATCGTCATCCGGCTAAGTTGCGGGTCCTCCGTCCGCCCAACGACTAACGAATCGATATTAAACGCCCTCGCCGCGAACATCCCCGAAACATGTGCCAAAACTCCCGGCTTATTCTCAACCAACGCGCTTATTATATGCTTCATACTTGATCCTCGATTCTCGATACTTGATTTTCGCTTTTTGATTCTGAATACTCGTTATGACTGTTCTCCACCGACTTAATGAAATTATTTATCATTTTGCCAAGATGGTCATACTCTTCACAAAAATAGTTATAACTACTCTCGTCGCTGAATGATTTAGTTTCATACAACGTCTTTAAATGGTCCGCAGTTTCATCACAGGAAGCAAGAGAGTATATTAGGAATTTGAGGAATTCCTGTTTATATTTCCGTCTTCCAAAACCTTCTACTATATTACTTTTGATAGACTTACTTGACCTTCTTATCTGGCTGCCTTCTTCATACGTCTCGAATTTTGGCAACTTTAAGCTCATCTGGTGAACTTCAACGGCTAACTTGTGAGCTTTTTTGTAAATATCCAAATCTTCATAGCTCTGGTAGGCCATTTATCTTTCCTTTCCGATGAGCCGTTATCTTCGAGTATCGAGCATCCAGCATCGAGTATCAAGTTACGCCATACTTTCCAGCATGTCTAATCCGTCCATTTCGTGCAAACCCTTGCCCGCTGGAACCATAGGCCAGACGTTCTCTTCCGGCTCAACGTGAAAATCCACAACGCAGGGCATCTTCTCGCCTAACATCTTCTTAATCGCCTTCGGCACATCCGCCTTTTTCTCAACCGTTATTCCGACCGCGCCCAGCGCCTCAGCCACTTTCGAATAATCCGGATTCGCAAGATAGCTCTTCGAATATCGCTTGTTATAGAAAAGCTCCTGCCACTGCCTCACCATTCCCATATACCCGTTATTCAAAATACAGACCTTTATCGGCAGCTCATACTGAACCGCCGTCCTCAGCTCCGTCAGCGTCATATTGAAACTGTGGTCTCCGTCAATATCGACAACCGTCGCCTCCGGCATTGCTATCTGCGCACCTATCGCCGCGGGCAACCCGTAGCCCATAGTCCCCAGACCGCCCGAAGTGATAAACTGCCTCGGCCTCTTGAACCGGTAGAACTGCGCCGTCCACATTTGGTTTTGTCCGACGCCCGTCGTAACTATCGCGTCGCCGCCCGTCAATTCGCAAACCTGCTCAATCACGTATTGCGGCTTTATATGTGTCGAGTTCCTGTCGTATCCCAGCGGATACTTTTTTTTCCACTGCGCAATCTTCGTAAACCATTCCTTGCGCTCGCGGTGCTCAACCATCTTGGCCATTTCACCCAGTATATATTTCGCGTCGCCCACAACCGGTATGTCCGCCCGAACGTTCTTCGCTATGCTCGCCGGGTCAATATCTATATGTATCACCTTCGCGTGCGGCGCAAATGCCTTGACCTTGCCCGTCACCCTGTCATCGAACCTCGCGCCGACCGCTATCAGCAAATCGCACTCCTGCACCGCGTAATTCGCAAAAGCGGTTCCGTGCATCCCGAGCATATCAAGCGATTCAGCGTTGTTCTGGTCGTAACTTCCCAGGCCCAATAGCGTCATCGTAACAGGCAGATGCGCCTTATTCGCAAGGGCGCGCAGCTCCTCGCCGGCATTGGCGCTGATTATTCCGCCGCCGACGTAAAGCACCGGCTTCTCCGATTTGTTTATCGCCTCGGCTGCCATTTCTATCTGCCTGTGATGCCCTTTTATCCTCGGCTTATACCCCGGCAGGCGCATCTCAACCCCGGCGTCATACTCCGTTTTCGCAAGCTGCACGTCAACCGGTAAATCAACCACCACCGGCCCGGGCCTGCCCGTCGAGGCGATAAAGAACGCCTCTTTTATTGTCCGCGCCAAGTCCTTAACATCCTTGACTATGCAATTGTATTTCGTAACAGGCCGCGTGATACCAGTCGTATCCGCTTCCTGAAAAGCATCGTTACCGATTAGCTCCGTGCGAACCTGTCCCGTTATGGCGACCATCGGAACCGAATCCATCATCGCCGTCCCCAAACCCGTAACCAGATTGCACGCCCCCGGCCCGCTCGTCGCGACTATCACCCCGACCTTTCCGCTTGCCCGCGCATACCCGTCCGCCATATGTGCCCCGCCCTGCTCATGTCGTGGAATTATAAATCGAATCGGTGCATCATACAGCTTATCAAACAGGGGCAATACCACTCCGCCTGGGTAGCCGAACATTGTGTCAACGCCCAGGTCGATAAGCGATTGGACGGTTATCTCAGCGCCGGACCTGAGCGCAGTCGAAGGGCCTGACCTTTGAATCGGGGATTTTCCAGCCAAATCGGCTGACTGTGAAGAATCGGACTTCATTACATACTCCTTTCGCAGCATATTCCGGTAAATTACAGCTTTTCGGGCCTCTTTTGTCAGGCCAGTCGTTACCACCACAGCAACAACCCGCCTTAAGGGTCGAGGTCTCGCCAAAGGCGGACCCGCCCATACAAAGTTTATAGCCCTGCTATAATCCCGTAATTCTGCTCAATTGTAGTGCTTACGCACTACCCTGTCAATTGTTTTCGGCAAATTTTAACCACAGATTAACCCCGTGAGATAGGCAAAGCCGCCATCTAACGGGGTAAACACAGATTATCACTGATTCTTAATATAAAAACACCCCCTGCCGCCTTCGAAATTCGTATAAAATTATGTGGGCAGAACAATAAATAGAGCTATAATAACACCCTTCCTTTAATAAGAATTTGGAGACCGACTATGTGCGAACAATGCGGCTGCAACCACGATAAAACCCAGGATGCCTTCGAGACAAAGGTCAAAGCGATAATCGAAGCCATCAGGCCGAATTTGCAAAGCCACGGCGGTGACGTCGAACTCGTCGCCACCGAAAACGGCAAAATAGTTAAGGTCCGCCTTCAGGGCGCCTGTTCCGGCTGCCCGGGCGCAAGAATGACCCTCAAAATGGGAATCGAACGCCTCCTAAAAGAAAAAATCCCACAGGTCAAAGAAGTCATCGCGGTTGACTAAAAACCTTAGACACGAATATGAAGAAGCTTTCTCCCGGTTCGCAGACGCCCCGGCTGCCAGGGCCTTTGGGCTCGGCAGGCACGCGTTGTTCATATTGCTCAAAGCCCTCGATGTAAATCCCGGCGACAAAATTGGCGTCTGTGCCTTTACCTGCCTGGCTGTCGTAGAAGCCATCAAAGTTTGCCAAGCTGTCCCCGTATATTTGGACATCGATGAATACCTCTGTATAGACCCGCAGGAAATCCTTTGCCATAATGGACTTGGCCATCCCTTTCGGGAGGCATCCCAAATGGGAATACAGAATAAAGGTTCTCTCAAAGTTGTGATTTTACAGCACACCTTCGGCAACCCCGGGCGATTCGAGCAGCTTCTCGCGGCCTGCAATAAAATAGACGCTAAAATTATCGAAGATTGTGCCCACGCGCTGAATTGCACGTGGAAAAATCAGAAATTAGGCAAATGGGGCGAAGGAGCCGTGGGCCAGGGAGGAATGTTAACCGTCAATTCAAGCAGCTTACTCGAAAAAGTTGACCGCCAAATCGAGCGGTTCGCTGCGCCCGCGTCTCAAAAATCGGAATTTATTCTGTCTTCCCTTAGGCGAGCGTATCACCCATTCAGTCAGTCGCGGCTCGATTGTTATCTCGGATATAACTACTCCCGGCTGCGTAGTATGTTACATTTCAGGGGGAAATCTTTTCTGAAAAACGGCTTTCCCTCCTGCACGGGATACCCCCGTTTAATGGGGGAAATGACGGCAAAGGCAAAATTAAAACAAATCGAAAGCTGGCCCAAATTGCGGCAGATTCGCCTTCAAAATACCGCGATGATAGAGGATGCCTTCAGCAATGCAGGAATATCTCTTTGGCCCGTAGAACCGCAGGCAAAAATTACAATGATGAGATACCCCTTGCGGGTATATAAGAAGTGGGAAATAGTCCATCGGGCAGGCATTCGAGGCCTCGACATCGCCGGCTGGTATGTCAGCCCGGTCCATCCGCTCAGTGACAAAGACCTTGCCAAAGTTGATTACCGCCGTGGCTGCTGCCCAAGGGCCGAAGGCACAATTGAACGTTTAGTCCACCTCCCGACCGGCCCATCGCTCAATAAACACAAATTGGATGCTATGATTAATGTGATAACCTCCATACACTGACTGACACTGACTAAAACACTGACTCACACCGACTTCTTTCGGTTTTCCGTCTTCGGTCTGTGTCGGTCCGTGTAACTTAAAAGTCCGTGTCTGTCCGTGTTTCTGGAAAGTTTAACCTGGCGAATTCCCCGTGATATTTCTTCGCCGCTATATCGCGGGCCTTGGCGGCATCTATTTCATTGTCAAAATAGCCCAATGATATTTTTTTCCTGTTATGGTGAATGTAAGCACACCATTTCTTATATATTATGTGAAAACTAACGCCGATAAACCGTGATGAGGTGTTTTTTCTTTTTGGAACGTTTCGGCAATTTTGCGACCGCGTGGCCAAACGGAGATTGGCTCTTCGATTATCGAGGGGATTGCAATTTTTATGGTCAACAAGAAAGCCCTTTGGCTGATTCATTATTTCCCTGTGCAAACTCAAGAGTTTTGTCAGGCCGGGGCCTGTTTTGACGTCCCTGACAGCATATAATCTTTTTCCGTTTCCTTCGACGTGCCATTTGAAATGGCCGAGGCGGTAGAAATCCGCCGGCTCAACTGTCGTCCATTCCCCTTCGCCAAGATATATCCTGCGATAGGCATAACCATATTTGCGCCTGCGATACAGCATCAAAGGCCAAGTGAAGATACGGTCTAACCAATTAGGTATACTTATGTGAATCGTTGACATTTTCTCGCCCTCCTTTTCAAACGATACTCGATATTCGATACTCGATACAATTTTTATGACCCCGCCCACAGGAGGCGGGGCTACCCGAGGAACACAGTTCCTCTACCCTATGGCGCAAACTTGCGCGCTTTTGACGAAAACGAGGGATTTCCTGATGGGGTCAAAATCGATAAGTCCTTATTGCGTAAGGAGTAAAAATTTTTTAAGATTTTTGAATCTAAGGGTTTTCGACCTGCGCGAAAATGGATAACAACTGTATCATACAACTGTTTGATACAAGTGTTTTATACGACTGTTAGTGTCCAGAATTTAAGCCGTTGTGTTTGAAGGGGTTACAGCAAAAATGGCATTAGGAAAACACGTCAAAAACAGGCCTAAAAATGACCGAAAAACCACGCAAAAAGCCCCTCTTCTCTGACAGACAATTATTGATAACTGCTTAATAATAATGAAGTTGCATCAGTTTTTAATGTCCCCATCCCCCCGTTTTTTATGCCGAAAATTTGCGATTGAGTGAACAAATTTAGAAGTAAGAAGGCAGAAAGAAAAAACCCGTCCTACGCCGGGGGCTACGGAGGGCAGGAGCCGGAGTTAATTTTATCGGAAACAGGAAGCAGGAAAAACGGTAACTGTCCCCATTATTCCATCTTGCCCAGAGATATTACGTATTTCACCTTCGAGCCAATCGCAACCGCCTTGCCGGCAGCAGGACTCTGGCTGATAACCTTACCTGCATCCACAGTATTGCTGTATTTGGTAGTTACGGTGCCAACAACAAGATTGGCGTCAACAATCGCCGTATTTGCATCGGGAGCTACCATAACCACACCATTCGGCACAATCGGCTTCTTGCCCAGAGATATTATGTATTTCACCTTCGAACCAATCGCAACCGCCCTGCCGGCAGCAGGACTCTGGCTGATAACCTTACCAGCATCCACAGTATTGCTGTATTTGGTAGTTACGGTGCCAACAACAAGATTGGCGTCAACAATCGCCGTATTCGCATCGCTTGCTGTCATACCCACAACATTCGGCACAATCGGCTTGGTGCCCAGAGATATTATGTATTTCACCTTCGAGCCAATCGCAACCATCTTGCCAGCAGCAGGACTCTGGCTGATAACCTTACCTGAATCCACAGTATCGCTGTATTTGGTAGTTACGGCGCCAACAACAAGATTGGCATTAATAATGGCCGTATTCGCATCGCTTGCTGCCATACCCACGACATTGGGTACTGTCGGCTTGCCCAACAAAGAAGACACTTTGTAGGTTACCGTCGAGCCAATGTTAACCTCTGTACTGCCCGCCGGAATCTGACTGCTAACCAAACCTGCTGCCACAGTGCTGCTGAATTCATTGCCGCCATTTACGGGCTTCAGACCGACAGATGTGATAGCGGCATTCGCATCAGCCGCTGTCATACCCACAACATTCGGCACAGTGGTTGATTCACCTAATGATATAACCAAATTGATGGATGAGCCGACATCAGCGGCTGTTCCAGCGACCGGGTCTTGGCTGATAACATTTCCAGCAGCCACAGTATCACTGTAGTGTTGAGTAACCGTACCAACTGTAAGACCAGCACCAATAATAGTTGTTTCCGCCGCACTTTGGGTCATACCTACGACGTTAGGCACGTTGAGTTTGGCTAATGATATAATAACCTGCTTTGTCGGCATAACTGTGCCCGTAATCTTGTTCCAACTGAGGTCAAAGAATGAGTTCTCAAGTAAACTTATGGTCACCTTATTGCCAGCCGGGACAACACTCGGGGCTGTCAGGACAATCGAAAACAGAGGAGAACCCAAATCAGTGGCTGCTACGTCATTCATAATGGCCACTTCATAATTACTGCTGGCGATGTTTATACCTGTAAAATCGAGACCGGAGTTTCTGTTGGTCGTGAGAATTACCCCACCACCGATTGAACCGAAATCGACGACAATATCAACATCGGCCGCAAGCATCGTAGCGCCGCTGTAACTTACGGTGTATGTCCCTGTAGCGTTGGTCACCAGGGAATCCGGCCCTGAAATCGACAGCCCTAGCTGTGCATTGACCGTTGAAGCCATTCCAAGAACCATCACCAGAACTAAAAACTTTTTCATTGTCCACCCTTTTCATTATACGGGGTTTCCCATATTAAACGCCTGGCTATGCAACCAATCCTTCTAATGGACGGCAATATTGAAAGCCAAAGGTGCGTTTCTCTCCAATTTTAACCACCAAGTCCCTGATAAGACAACAAGTTTTAATTAACCCCGTTAGATGGCAGCTTCGCCTATCTCACGGGGTGAATCCGTGGTTAAAAATTCTTCGTGTTTTTCGTGTCTTCGTGGTGACTCTTTATCTTTTTCGCATTCGGCTTTTCAATCACTCCTCTTTCCGTGATAATTGCCGTGATGTTTTCCGCAGGCGTTACATCAAACGCGGGATTGTAAATATCAACGCCATCGGGCACTATCTTTTTAGTGCCCGTCCTGAGCGACCTGTGGTGAGCGGAGTCGAACCAAGTCGAAGGGCTGACTCCACCTATAAACCGAATCTCATCCGCTGACCGTTGCTCGATAGGAATATCTTTACCTGTCTTTGTTTTCAAATCGAATGTGCTCGATGGGGCAGCAATATAAAACGGAATTTTATGCGCTTTAGCGAGAACGCTAAGACCATAAGTACCAGTTTTATTGGCTGCATCGCCGTTGGCAGCGATTCTGTCTGCGCCGGTGATGACCAGATTTATTCTGCCATCCCTCATCAAAGCAGCCGCCATATTATCGCAGATGACCGTCGTATCGATTTTGGCGCGTTTCAATTCCCAGGCGGTCAATCGCGAACCCTGTAACAAAGGCCTTGTCTCATCAACATATACCCTGAACTTTTTGCCTCGTTTTTTCGCCTCATACAGAACCGAAACGGCTGTCCCCTGACCAGCCGTAGCCAATGCCCCCGCGTTGCAATGCGTCAGCACCCCCATCCCATTCTTAATAAACCTCGCGCCGTTAGCGCCGATTTTACGGCACATCTCGACATCTTCCCGGCAAAGAACATTGGCCTCTTTCAAAACCGCTTTGCGAAGCTCATATATTGTCTCTCTCGTATTTTTTTCCGCGCATTTTACAACCCTGTCAATCGCCCATCGCAGATTTACAGCCGTAGGTCTGCTGCTCGCTAAGTATTCACAATCCCGTTTCAAAACCGTCAATACCTGCTTTGGTGATGCGTTTGCCGATACACTTTGCAAGCTCAAAACCGCCCCATACCCCCCTGCTACCCCGATTGCCGGCGCTCCCCGAACCGCCAATGTCTTAATCGCATCATATAACTGCTTAACATTAGAACAGCGAATGATTTTATACTCCCCCGGCAGCTTCCTCTGGTCGATAATCTCCAAACAGCCATCGACCCCGCCAACCCATTTTAATGTTTTTACAATCATATTTCTTTCTCTTCTGCCTTGGCATCCTCTTCGAGTTTTTTGCGGAGGTATTTGCCCGTATAGCTAAGCTCATTTTTGGTAATTTCCTCGGGTGTTCCTGTCGCGACAACCGCCCCGCCCCTTTCGCCGCCTTCAGGTCCAAGGTCGATTATGTAATCCGCAAGCTTTACCACGTCGAGGTTATGCTCGATAACGACCACGGTATTGCCCAAATCAACAAGTCGCTGCAGGACGCTGAGCAGATTGTGAATATCGGCAAAGTGCAGCCCTGTTGTCGGCTCATCGAGAACATACAGCGTATGACCCGTGGCCGCCTTACCTAATTCCGCCGCGAGTTTCACCCGCTGCGCCTCGCCCCCTGACAGCGTTGTTGACGCCTGACCGAGTTTGATATATCCAAGACCTACGTCATTGAGCATTTTCAGCAGGCGGATGACCGTCGGGAAATTCGCGAAAAACTCCAGCGACTCCTCAATCCGCATATCGAGAACATCCGCTATATTTTTGCCCTTATAAGTTACCTCCAGCGTCTCCGGATTATATCTTTTGCCCTTGCATTGCTGGCAAGTTACATACACATCAGGAAGGAAGTGCATCTCAATGAGCATTGTACCCTGGCCTTTGCAGTATTCGCAGCGGCCGCCTTTGGTGTTGAAGCTGAAACGGCCCGCTTTGTAGCCGCGAATCTTGGCCTCGCGGGTTTTGGCGAAGAGCTTACGAATCTCATCAAGAGCGCCGGTATAAGTCGCGGGGTTGCTGCGGGGGGTCTTGCCAATAGGCGACTGGTCAATCTGGATAACCTTGTCGATTTGCGTTATGCCGAGGATGCTTTTGTGTTTGCCTGGGTGCTCGCGGGAGCCATAAAGGCGACGGCGTAACGCGGCCAAAAGCACCTGATTTACGAGCGTGCTTTTGCCAGAGCCGGAAACGCCGGTAACGCAGACGAAAACGCCGAGGGGGAATTTGACGTCGATATCCTTGAGATTGTGCTCCGCAGCACCCCTTACCTCGACGCATTTGCGAAGATTGTATTTTCGTCTTCTCGAACCCAGGCCGATTCGCTTCCTGCCACCGAGGTAATCGCCCGTAAGCGACCTTGTGCAATTTATTATGTCCTGCAATTTGCCTTCGACCACCAGCTCACCGCCATGCGCGCCAGCTGCGGGGCCAATATCAATAATGTGGTCGGCACTCCTCATAATGTCTTCATCGTGCTCGACCACGATGACGGTGTTGCCTATCTTGACAAGCCGCTGCAATATGCCAAGCAGGCGGTCATTGTCGCGCTTGTGAAGTCCGATTGTCGGTTCATCGAGAACATAGCAAACCCCGACAAGGCCGCTTCCGACCTGGGTCGCTAATCGTATTCGCTGCGCCTCGCCGCCTGCAAGGGTGCCACTTCTGCGGTCAAGCGTGAGGTAACCGAGGCCAACGTCAAACATAAAACCAAGACGCGCTTTTATCTCTTTCAAAATCTGTTCGGCTATTACGGCCTTTTCGTTTTCGAGCTTGAGCTTGTTGAAAAATACCTGCGCCTTTTCGATGCTCATCGATGACAGCTCGTGAATGTTTTTATTTCCGACCGTTACCGCTATTGCCTCGGGACGTAATCTTGCGCCGTTGCACGCAGTGCAGTGCTGCTCGCTGAAATAGCTGTGTAATTTTTCTTTGACGTATTCGCTTTCGGTCGCCTTCCACCTGCGCATCAGGTTCGGGATGACGCCTTCGAACCATATACCGTATTTGTCTTCATCTTCTTTATTCGTGCCGTTCATCAGGAGCCGTCTTATCTCATCGGGCAAATTCCCGAAAGGCACCGTCTTATCAATGCCGAAGTCCCGACAAAACCGGTTGACCAAGCGGTTATAAAAAATATTCATCCGCTTGCCGCCTTTGCGCCAGGCGTCAATCGCGCCGTTTTCGAGCGACTTGGTTTTATCAGGGACAATCAGTTCCGGGTCAAATTCAAGAATCGTTCCTAAGCCGTCGCAGCTTTTGCACGCGCCATAGGGGCTGTTAAAGCTGAATAACCGCGGTGACAATTCTTCGAGCGATGCTTCGGGGTGCTGCGGACAGGCGAACTTTTCACTATATATCGTCTCGCTCCATTTGCCATCGCCTTCCTTGCCACCCGGCTCCTGGCTCAAAACCACAATCGCCCCATCGCCGAGTTTCAACGCCGTCTCAACTGAGTCGGCCAGGCGGATTCGCACCGCCTCGTTTATAACGAGCCGGTCAACGACGGCGGCGATATCGTGCTTTTTGTTCTTATCGAGCACGGGCGTGCCGCGAATATCGTAAATCCCACCATCGACGCGCACACGCACGAAACCTTCGCGCTGAATCGACGCGAAGATGTCCTTGTGCTCGCCCTTTTTGCCGCGAATCAGCGGTGCGCAAATCTGCACCTTCGTCCCTTTGGGCTTGCTGATTAGCCAATCGACAATCTGAGACGAATGCTGGCTGGCAATTTCTTTACCGCAAACCCGGCAGTGTGGCGTGCCGACCCTGGCGAAAAGCAATCGAAAGTAATCGTAAATCTCCGTCGTCGTCGCAACCGTCGAACGAGGATTAGCGGATGCGCTACGCTGTTCAATCGCGATTGTCGGAGGCAGCCCGGTGATTTCGCCAACCGCGGGCTTTTGCATCTGCTCAAGGAATTGCCTGGCGTAGGAGCTTAGGGACTCGACGTATTTGCGTCTGCCCTCGGCGTAAATGGTATCGAAGGCGAGGGAGCTTTTGCCTGAGCCGGAGATGCCTGTGATGACGACCATTTTATCGCGGGGGATGCTCAGGTTGATGTTTTTGAGGTTATGCTCCGCCGCACCGGTTATTTTGATGAACTTTCCCGTCTGCTCGCTCATTAAGATACCTTCGCAACTATAATGCCAAAATTCATTGATAATCCAAACTTGTTATTGTAGCAAAAACAAACCACAGATTACACAGATTTTTTCACCACCAAAACGCAAAGACACAAAGAATTTTTAACCACTCTCGTAAGGGACGTCTTTCGGCGAGATTAACACAGATGGACACGTCGTAGGCGGGGCAGATTGGGAGGCAAGTAAAAAGTTGACAAGGAACTAACAGGTAACTGTTTTCCCCGTCTTTAACAACTATCAAGGAATTGTGTAATACTTCTTTACTACTTCTGACGCTGGTTTCTTATATACTGTGAATTCCTGAGTATGCCAAATTGTATTAACCGCCCCCGGAGTCATCATCATCGGTGTTATTTGCCAAAGACTTACTCCCTTGAGCCAGTTGCCTTTATGTCCATAAAGAACATTCAGATAAGCCTCCAGCCCACGAGATTGCAAGTCGTTATTGACCATTTTGCCAGGGCTCGGAGGGTCGTTTACAGCATATAATCCGCCGCTTACGCTTTGATAACCGCCCTCAAGAGCCATTAATTCTTTATTATAGCGTTTTGAGATATTTCTAAGATAAGTAATCACATTTCCAATTGAACCGACTGAATTGTTTGCCCATTGCATCTTCAGCGATTCTATTGAAGCATTATCGTTACGGGTAAGCGGAACATATAACGAGCAGCCGATGAAATCCAGCTTGTCCCAGAAAATGACCTCATTAACATCTTTTACGTTATCCCATACACTAAAAATCGCATCATATGTCAACTGACCGGAAAAACGAAGTCGAACTTCGTCAATTAAATTAATCCATTCATCTCTGAACCGCCAGTCAACATGATTCAATTCGGTGCCGATACATATTGCATCAACTTTATTCAGGGCGGCGAATGCAGCAAGTTCGGCCAGGTATGTCTTCCATGCGGGAAAGAAATTTGAAGGCCTGAACTCGTTAACGTCGGTATTCCAGATATTTCTGTTTTGAGCTGTAGCCGCCATTGTGACATGCGGTTTAAGCATAACATAGAATTTCATAGCTTTGGCTTTATCAATGACAGTTTTAATATCTGACATACAGGGATGCAGGGGACCGCCTTGTTTCACAATAGTGCCGTCATTATTAAAGTTAACGGGCCAATCCATTGCCAGGAAATTTGCTCCTTCATCTAATGCAAATCGCAATCCTTCATCTACAGGCGCTTTTGGTCCCCACCAGTCCTTCTCCCACGCGGTAAAATTGAATCCGTGAAGACTAAGATTGGTGATTTGCGGCGTTTGAGGTTTTGTCGCGATGTCTTCTCCTCCGTTCGCCAATGTCCCTTTTATAATTACCAATATAGAAATTAACGCTAACTGAATAGAAAGGTTTCTCTTGAACATCTCTTTTCCTTTTTGACTGGTTGAATTAACAATTTTACTTCGGATAGCCGATGGTCTGGGCGACTATTATTTGTTCGGGCTTTACGTTGATTGCCTCGCCGAATTTTTTCTGGTCAACCATTCCCCGCACTACCGCCGCCAGGCCCTGCGACGCACAATACAAATAGACGTTCTGAACCATACAACCCACCTCAACATCTCCCCAGATTTTTCGCTTTTCTTCGGGGACGGGGGCGGGGCCGTGACTTTCCTTTGGATTCCTTAAGGTAAAGACATAAACGAGGTTGAGCGGCGCGATGAATACGAAATCCTGCATTCCTGCCGCTTTTCTAAAATCGCCTTTCGCGACGGTTTTAAGCTGGTGCTTTGCCGCGTCATATAAATAAATGCCCTCAGGAAGCACCACATAAATATCAACACAATATATGCCCATCGCCGCGGGCGAAGTGCGTTTGCCGTCGGCCCTGTTTGTGCCATCAGCCGCCCAAAGCAGGTCCGACAACTGCTGCGAGGTGAGCTTTTTATCCGAGATATCGCGGGTTGATTTTCTTTTCTTGAGCGCCTGCATCAAGGAAATTCCGCCATTCAAATCGGGCGGAATGAGTTTAATGACCTCACCTGCTGCAATCGGTTGTATCTGCTGAACTGTCACGGCTGTGGTATTGGCATCCTCTGCGAAACTCAAACTTGCGATACCCAGCACACCAATAGCCGGCACGGCCTTCAAAAACATTCTGCGATTCATACGATTCTCCAAATCCTGGTTTTTAATATTAGAAACTTTCGGCACTATTCACTGCCTACGTTTGTTCACCGATTCTATTCTCAAAACCGTCCAACTTTCAACACAAAATTTGACACGACATTGCCCTTTCGGCCTTTTTACCCTTGCCATTTTGGCAAATCCACACCAGACATTTTTTTGCGCGCAAAAAACCAATTTGCGAATATCACCTATTGTATTCCGCCGGCAAATTTGATATTATGATTTGTGTTAATAGCCTGCATAACCGCATAATATATATGGAGTTTAATTATGCAAAAGCAAAAAACGCTCGTACTTCGTAAAAAAGGGCCTACCCATCATAGCACAAGCAAAGATGGGTTTACACTCGTTGAACTGTTAGTCGTTATCTCTATTATCGCCCTTCTGATGGCCATACTGCTGCCCGCATTAGCCAAGGCACGCGAACAGGGCAAACGTATCGTCTGCCTGAGCAACCTTAAGCAGTTGACCCTCGCCTGGATGAATTACGCCTCGGCCTACAACGACAAGCTCGTAAACGGTGCAAACGGCGATACTCCCGGCAATGGCGGTGCTTGTTCGTCCGAGATGGGCTGCGCGGCCGGAACTAATTGTGCGGCTAAACTACCAAGTACAGATCCATGGAATAGGATTGATCTGCACCAAAACGAGCTACCATGGGTCGGAGTCGCCTATATAAACGGCCCCACGGGATTTGCACCTGCCGATGAATGTTGCCAGAGATGTGCTATTCAGACCGGGGCATTGTGGAGATTTGCCCAAAACGAAAAAATCTACCGTTGCCCCGTAGGCGACAAAAAAGCTTTAATAGCATACCCAATTGTCGATTCAATGAACGGCAAATGGAAATGGAATTTAGGCACAGGCAGTGGGGACAACGCTACAACTGTAATGATAAAGAACCTCAACCAGATTAAAGGCGCCTCAACGAGAATGGTATTTATCGACGAGGGCCATCCAAGCCCGGACAGTTACGCGGTTTATAACGGGGTCGGAAGGTGGTATGACCCCCCGATGGCAAGGCACGGCAGCGGAACAGACTTATCTTACGCCGACGGCCACGCAGGTCGCATAATGTGGTCGTCTAAATGGACAGTGGACCTTGCCAAGACAGCAGAAACCAGAATAACTACAGACCCAGAAAGAACACCGCCTTCTACTGACTGCGCGGCCATAACCGACCTTTATAAGATACAGATAGCTTGCTGGGGTCAACTCCTCTATACACCCACGGGCCCTGCGGGCTGTAGGCCCTCTTCAGATTGATGAATAAACTCGCTTAAAACAGCCCAAGCCGGCGACGGCGTTTGAAATCGGCTTAAAGAGCCGTTGCGGCTGCGGCCTGGCCTTTGCCCTTTCGGACTTCGGCTTTTTTAGTGCCTTTTTACCACTGTCATTTTGGCAAAGTCATACAAGATATCCTTCGCGGGCTGCGGGCTATTGTTTCTGCCGATTGATAACATAATTCGCTTAGGTCACATAAAAATCGGCAAAAAGCGGTAATTCTCACGAAAATTCCCTATTGCAAAATGGTGGTCAATATGATATTATTGGTGGCGATAAAGAACCTCACACTATAATATAAAGGGTCCGTTTATGAACAGACGTAAAGCGTACGCCCAATGTAAGGGAAACATAACTGGGTTTACACTTGTTGAACTGCTCGTTGTTATATCTATTATCGCCCTTTTGATGGCCATATTGCTGCCCGCATTAGCCAAGGCACGCACACAGGCCAAACGTATCGTTTGCCTGAGCGGTCTCAAACAGTTGACCCTCGGCTGGATGAACTACGCCTCGGCCAACAATGATAAACTCGTAAACGGCGCTCCTGAATCGCCTTTCGCTGCATGCTCGGGCTGTCCAACCGGAGAGCTTTGCGGAGCTACTGTGCCAACCACTGCTTCAGATCTTTATCATGTAAATGAGCTGCCTTGGATCGGAAGCTATAATATCGCAACGACTTCGGATTGCGGCAAGAAATGCGCTATTGACTCAGGCGCACTATGGAGATTCATAAAGGACTACAAACTTTACCATTGTCCAACAGGTATGAAAGGCGAAACAATTACATACTCGATTGTCGATGGAGTGAATGGTCGCCCCGATGGAAGAGCAACCACAGTCGTCCCGGCAGGACCATGGAAAAAAAATCTCGGTCAGATAAGAAGGTCCGCATCACAGGTTGTCTTCGTCGATGAAGGCCGTATCACAGCAGATAGTTTTGCAGTTACTTACGCCACCGGCAGCTGGAGTACCCTTGGGAACTGGTTTGACGGCCCTGATGCCCGGCACGGTAACGGGACGACCGTTTCAATGGCTGATGGCCACGCCGAATACTGGCTATGGTGCCTAGAGACAGCTAACTATGCCCGACTGGTAGAAGCCCCAGTCCCCCCCACTTGGGATTTCCCACTTGGTCCACTACCAACAGGCATGCCGGCAGCGCCTGATGCCGCATTTCAGGACCTGTACAAAATGACGATTGGCTGCTGGGGGCGAGTAGATTCCAGTATCACTGCCGCCACGGGGCATCCGTCCAAAGTTGAGTGAAAAACCCGGCTGAATCGGCAAGCCGTGACTTGTCCGCCGAAGGCGAGATCTCGCTAAATGGCGGATAACTTGTGATTCGTCGTTTCGTTAAAACGAGTCACGGGGGCCGAGGCATTGGTCATCAATTTGCATTCTCCCACCGTTAGGCGTCCCTTTCGGGAGCAGTGAAAAGGCCTGGAAATTTCTGCTTGCATACATCCCCCGCTTTAGATAATCTGTGGTTTTTCTACGCGGTCGGGGTTTCGATGAATCAGGCCCCGGCACGGCAGTAAAGACCTTTAATATATTAAAAATGACACTGATGATATTAGAACCCGTTAGATAGGCAAGGCCGCCATCTAACGGGTTTAACACGGAGATGACCTATGTTCAAAATCAGTGGAATTGACCTTGCCATCATTATCGTTTATTTCTGCACCGTGATTGTGGCGGGTCTGTGGGTTTCAAGGCGAGGGGCAAAGAACCTCGAATCCTATTTCCTCGGCGGCAAGTCGCTGCCGTGGTATATCCTCGGCATTTCCGATGCATCGGGTATGTTCGACATAAGCGGCACGATGGTGCTCGTTACCTGGCTGTTTATGTATGGTCTCAAGAGTATCTGGCTGCCCTGGGTATGGCCGACGTTCAATCAAATCTTCCTGATGATGTT
>Ga0187882_1000890_pt1 | contig 31617 bp, 26 predicted proteins | sample June2016WEW_19_1_3_FD_132991 | JGI IMG/M metagenome (GOLD analysis project Ga0187882, IMG submission 132991) | Peatland microbial communities from SPRUCE experiment site at the Marcell Experimental Forest, Minnesota, USA - June2016WEW_19_150 | ecosystem: Environmental > Terrestrial > Soil >... | reverse complement strand
GTATTTCTACAGCGGCCAGGCGGCGGTGCGGCTGGTTCACTCGATCATTTTCGATGGCGACGAGCAAAAGGACTTCATTCGCGGCTTAGGTTTGATTTTCGACGTGCCGATGCGCGAGCAGATCCACAACCGGCACGTGCGGTTTTCGGGCGAGGGCCTGGGCTTGTGGGCCGAGCCGATCGAGCCGGCCACCGGAGCCCGCTTCCTGGGCATGCCCAGCCGGGGCAATCTCTATGCCGACCAACTCGAGGGCAAACGCATTCCCAACAAGGAAGAGTTCAACCAGTCGGGACAAACTCTGTTGAGCGACTGGGCGGTGTGGGATTCCTTCAAGCTGGTTCAGGCCACGGCCGACGGGTTCACGATCCACAAGCGCACCAATCCCGAGAGCTGTTGGCTTGAGGCCGGCTCCGGAAAGCGCGCCTCGGGGCTGGTGTTCGTGGGCGACGTCACGCGCGGCCTGGCGGTGACGGTCAAGGACTTCTGGCAGTCGTTTCCATCCTCGCTCGAGGTGCGCAACGCGACCAGCGAGGCGGCCGAACTGCGCGTGTGGCTGTGGTCGCGGGATGCGCCGGCCATGGACCTGCGCCATTACGACACCCGGGCACATAAGCTGGCTTCGAGCTACGAAGACGTGCAACCGGGCTTCAGCACGCCGAACGGCGTCGGAAGAACCAGCGAGCTGATGCTTTATCCCAGCACCGACGTTCCCTCCAGACAGGAGACCGTGCAACAGGCGCAGGCGGCGAGCCACCCGCCGCTGTTGGTGTCGACGCCCGAGTATCTGCACGCGGTGCGGGCGTTCGGCATCTGGAGCTTACCGGACCGCTCGACCCCGCTCAAACGCGCGGCCGAAGACCGGCTGGACAAGGTCCTGGCCTTCTATGAAAAGGAGGTCGAGCAGCGGCACTGGTACGGCTTCTGGAACTACGGCGACGTCATGCACGCCTACGATACCCAGCGCCACGTCTGGCGCTACGACATCGGCGGCTACGCCTGGGACAACACCGAGCTGGCCAGCGACTTGTGGCTGTGGTACAGCTTCCTGCGCACCGGGCGGGCGGATGTCTTCCGCATGGCCGAGGCGATGTGCCGCCACACCAGCGAAGTGGACACGTATCACTCGGGGCGCTTCGCCGGGCTGGGCTCGCGCCACAACGTGCGCCACTGGGGCTGTGGCGCCAAGGAGGCGCGCATCAGCCAGGCCTTCGCCCGCCGCTTCTATTACTACCTCACCACCGACGAGCGCACCGGCGACATGATGCGCGAAGTCGTGGACGTGGACTACAAGATCATGGAAATCGACCCGATGCGCCTGGCCGCGCCGCGCACCCAGCCGATTCCCTATCCCGGCCGCATCCGCGGCGGGCCGGACTGGCTGGCCTGCGCCGGCAACTGGATGACCGAGTGGGAGCGCACGGGCAACACCCGCTACCGCGACAAGATCCTTGCCGGCATGGAGTCGATTTCGAAGATGCCGTATGGCTTCATGTCGGGACCGAGCAACCTGTTCGGCTACGATCCCAAGACCGGGATACTCTACACGCTCGCGGACGACCCGTTTGGCACCTACAACCTGCAAATCATTCAGGGCGGCGCGGAGCTGGTCTTCGAATTGAACGGCCTGATCGACCATCCCGGCTGGCACAAGGCCTGGCTGCAATACTGTCGGCTGACCGAAGCGCCGAAGGAAGTGGTGGCCAAGGATATGACTACGGGCGAGGAAGGCGCCGACGGATCTTACGCCGGCCGTGGCCGCCCCGCGGCTTACGCCTACATGCGGACCGGGAATCCGGCGTTTTTGCAGCGGGCCTTGGCCGGGGTGTTGGGCGGTGGAAGGCCGATGCCCGGGGGCTCGATGCGAAGGGTAGAAGGCCCGGAAGTGTTGAACCCGATCGACGAATCGCCAGGCGCCGGGACCAACGGCGCCGCGCAGACTTCTCTAACCCTCATCGAGGTGTTGGAGATGTGCAAGGACCGGCTGCCCGAGAGCCTCTGAGGCCTGCGCGTCAGGTGATGTGCGCGCCCCGCGTCTCTACGTAGACTGCGTAAAGAGACTGGCTGGCGGCCATGAACAGTCGGTTGCGCCTGGCCCCGCCAAAACACACGTTGGCGCAGACTTCCGGCAACAGGATCATCCCGACACGTTCGCCCGTGGGTGCGAAGACGTGCACGCCGTCATAGCCGGGACCCGCCCAGCCCGCGCCGGCCCAGAGATTGCCGTCGATGTCGGCACGGATGCCGTCGGCGAGCCCCGAGCCCTTCCCGGGCATCTCCATTGAGGTGAATCGGCGGACGTTTCGTAGGGTCCTGCCATCGACGACGTCGCACACCTTGATGTCCCGGGCCTCGGAGGTGTCGGTGATGTACAGCCGCTTGTAGTCGGGCGAAAAGCACAGGCCGTTGGGCGTAGCGAGTTCGTCGGTGGCGATCTCCATCTTCCCGGTCTTCGAGTCCACCCGGTAGACCACCTCTTTCAGTTCCTGCGCGGCCTGGAAGCCCTCGTAGTTGCCGCGAATCCCATAGCTCGGGTCGGTGAACCAGATGGCGCCGTCGGGATCGACCACGATGTCGTTTGGGGAGTTCAGCGGCTTGCCCTGCCACTTGTCGGCGATCACAGTGACTGCGCCGTTGTGTTCGTAGCGGACCACGCGCCGGTTGCCGTGCTGGCAGGAGAGCTGCCGGCCCTCAAAGTCGAAGGTGTTGCCGTTGCTGTAGCCGGACGGTTCGCGGAACACGCCGGCGTGGCCGTCCTCTTCCAGCCACCGCATCTGACGGTTGTTCGGGATGTCGCTCCACAGCAGGTAGCGGCCCTGCGCGCTCCAGGCGGGTCCCTCGGCCCACAGCGTTCCCGTGTACAGCTTCTGAATGGGCGTGTTGCCGATCTTGCCCCTCCAGCGTTTGTCCAGGACCACCACGTCCGGGTCCGGGTAGTGGACTGGCTGCTTGCCGCTCCAATCGCGCCCGGTCTGGGCTAATGCCGGAGCCAGGGCCGCGCCACCAACAGCCGCGGCCAGAAAAGATCGTCTGGTGCAGTCGTACGCTTTCATGCGGGCCTCCGTGTCGCTACACCATCTCGCCGTCCTGATGGAGGTGATGCATGGCGCCTGTCACTGCCCTTTTGTACTGCTCGATCTCGGTCCCGTGCGGCCCCTTCCTGGTGCGCGCCAGCAGGGCGCTGATTTCTTCCGCAGTCATCTTCCGGAAGGTCTTGACAGCAGCAACATTCTCTTCCAGTTGCTCCACGGTTTCTGGGCCGGAAACCACGGCGTCGACGTCCTGGCTCAAAGTGAAGCGGAGGCACTCCTGAATCGTCGCGATCTTGTTCCTGAGGATGGGTCCCATGGCGTTGCTCTTCATCGCCAGCAGGCCGAGCTTCTTCTTGCGGATGTTCGGGACCACGGAATTGAGGAAGCTCAGGTAGTGCGGGTCGACGAGATTCACCGGGTGCTGCACCGTCTCCCAGCCGTCGTAGGAGTCCAGCATGCGCTGGAGGACCTCGGGATCGCGGTGGCCGGTAAAGCCGATGTGGCGCACCTTGCCCTGCTGCTTGGCCTGGACGAACGCCTCCAGCGCGCCGTTCGGTCCGAGGATCTGGTCGACCTCCGCTTGCGTGACCACCTGGTGGCACTGCCACAGATCCAGGTAGTCGGTTTGCATGCGCTTGAGGCTCTCTTCAAGCTGGCTCATGGCGCTCGCCCGATCGCGCAGGTGGGCTTTGGACATCAGCAGAACCCTATTCCTGAGGTCTCCCTGGAGCGCCTTGCCGTAATATTCCTCGCTCCGGCCGCCGTGATACAGATGCGCGCAATCGAAGAACGTGACGCCGAGATCGATCGCCCGGTGAATCATCCGAATTGCGTTCTCCTCCCCGCGGCTCGCCATATGGAAGCCGCCGAGGACGAACCTGGACACGGGCAGGCCGCTCTTGCCCAGAGTGGCCATCGGCATCGGGACGCCGGCAGCGCGGGCCATCTGCGCGCCCAGCGCAACCGTCGGTATCTGTAGAAATGTCCTTCTCTTCATGACTCCCCCCGGATCATTTCGGCAGAAGTGAGAGAACGCCTTGGGAAGGGCTTGGGATGACGTGCGCCGCGATGAGCTTGCCGAGCCCGTTCACCTTGGCCTTCCCGGCATCGATGGCGCTGGTAACGGCCGCCACATCCCCCTTGATCACCACGGTGATGTACCCGCCGCCCAGCTTCTCACGCGCCAACACCTCGACAGCCGCGGTTTTCACGGCCGTATCAATCGCCTCAAAAACGGCGGTGAAGCCCTGGGTTTCGATGAATCCTACGGCAAAGCTCGCCTGCTGTTCCACGCGTGTCTCCTTCCTGTCCGTGCTGCGCGGCGCCTGGACGGTTGCCTGTTCGATGAGCGGACTGAAGTCCGGCGCCGCCTCGTACGCCGGCCGGGATGCCGGCGCCGGGATGACCTGCGCCACAATCGGGACCTGCATCTGCCGGCTGGTGGACTCGGCGACCCCCACCGCTTCCTGGAGGTCGCTCAGGGGCCCAACCAGCTTCATGCAGACTCCGGGACTGTCGTTCAGTTCCGTCTGAAGCACGCGCACACGGGCTCGCTTCTCCATGGCGTCCAGGATGACCATGGCCGGCGACCACCCGGGCACCTCGACGAATGCTACCCCTTCGTGCAGATCACACCTCGCTGTTCGAGCTCGTTGAGCACCTCCACAACGAGCTGCACCACCTTGTCATGGCTCGCCTGTCCCGTGCGCGGCGCGCAGCCCCCGGCCGGAGGCTCCACCAGGCCAAAGTCCGCCAGGATGCACCGGAGTACGGACTGAAGCGCCGAGGCGTCCACCTCCTGCGAAGCCGTCTGAGGCTGGCGTCCCCGGCCGAAACGGAACCCCCGCATCTGGGCGGCCGCGCGGAACCCGTCCGGAAACTCGAACGGATACAACATGGCGTCGAACAGCTCCAGGATGCGGTATTGCAGCTGGATGGCCTCATCGAAGAACCCGGCGCGCGTTAGCTCGAAGATCTGCCGCGTCAGCTCCGGCACAACGTTGCTCGAGGCGTGCGTGCCGCCATCGCACCCGATCATCAGCATCGGCGCCAGCACCGCCTCCCAGCCCGTAAGGAACACGAAGTCGGGCCGGAGGGGGCGGATCGCGCCGATCATCCGCATCATGACGGCCACGTCGCCGCAGGAGTCCTTGATGCCGATGATGCGGGGAAACTCCGCCAGCCGGCGGATGGTCGGCACGTCGATCGGGCTAGCGAACATCGGGATGTTGTACAGCGTGACGTCGATCGGGGCATTCCGGGCGATCTCGGCGAAGTAGGCGAACACACTCTCGGCGCCGAGCCTGTAATAGTACGGAGGGACGATGGCCACCGCCCGGGCCCCAAACCCGGCGTAGGCCTCGCACGCCGCCAGGGTCTCGCGGACATTGGCCTCCGCGGCGCCGGCCAGCACCGGCACCCGCCCGGCGGCCTCCTCGCAGGTGATCTTCACAATTCGCCGGCGCTCCTCCGGGGTGAACCGCGTGAACTCTCCGCACGAGCCATTGGGGTACAGTCCGTGTACGCCCTTGGCGATCAGCCACGACAGAAAGCGCCTCAGCTCCGCCTCGTTGATCTCGCCTCGATCATCCAGCGGAACCAGCGTCGGAGTGAAGATCCCTTCCAGTTTCTTAACCATGCGAGCCGGTGAAGTTCCCACTCTACACGCTCGTCCGGCGCTTCACAAGGCCGGGAACATCCACCGGCTGCCAGCACAGTCCGCCGACGCTGCTGCCGGGTTTCTGGGGGGCGCCGCAGTGTTCGCCGCAGTGTCCGCCGCAGTGTCCGCCGCAGTGTCCGCCGCAGCCGGCCCTTTTCAAACGATATGTTATAATCGCCTCGGTGCGCGAACCGGGAGGGCTGGTGTGCCGTACCACGAGGTAAAGCAGGGGGAGAGCATGGCATCGATTGCCGATCTCTATGGCTTTTTCTGGAACACGGTATGGAACCATCCCAAGAACACGGCGCTGAGGGAGTCGCGCGGCAACCCCAATGTCCTGATGGCGCGAGATCGTGTGTTTATCCCGGAGAAGACGCCGAAAGAGGAGTCGGGAGAAACCGGCAAGGTGCACACGTTCCGGCTCAAGGGAGTGCCGATCCGCCTCAACTTTCGCCTGCTCAATGAGGCGCATCAGCCCAGGGCCGGCGTCCGGTACACGCTGTCGGTGGACGGCAAGGCGGCGGCCTCCGGCCTGGTACCGGACGACGGCCTGATCTCGGCGGTCATATCCCCGAAAGCGAAAACGGCGAAGCTGGTCGTCCATGCACCGGGCGGCGACGAGATGCACAGCTTCGACATCGGTCATCTGAACCCGATCGAATACACGAGCGGGGTTCAGGCAAGACTGAAGAACCTCGGCTTCTACACGGGCAATCTCACGAACCAGGTGGACCAAGCGACCCAGGAGGCCATACGCAGATTCCAGCAGAGAGAGGGCCTGCCAGTGACCGGCCAGGCGGACGAGACCACCAGGCAGGCACTGCTCCAACGACACCAGTGTTGAGTGACTTGCAGGTCGGTTAATGGCTGATGAACACGCGGCACCAAAAGCGGACGGCTCCGAGGCCGTAAACAACGTTGCTCCGCCCGCCCACCGGGTCTGCTTCAAGGTGTTGGACGACCGGGACCAGCCGCTCCCGGGCATGGAAATCTCCCTGAAGCAATTGGGAAAGGAGCTCGACAAGAAGAGGACCGACAACCAGGGCAGGATGTTGCTGGACGGCCTGCCGGACGGCACTTTCCAGGTCCTGGGCATCAGCGGCGGCAAGATGTACGAATTCATCAGCCACGCCGCCGAGGCGATTCCCGCCGACGCGTTCGGGGCGGCGGTGGCGGGTGGCGCGATCCAGGTCCGGATTTCTCGCGAAGAAGCGAAGAAGAAGCCGGCGGCCGAGAAGGCGAAGCACACCGTCGCTGCCGGCGACACCCTGGAGAGCATCGCCGCCAAGCCGGACTACGGCCTGACCGGCTGGCAGGAACTGGCGCAATACAACTGGGGCACGGATGTCAAAGACGAGGTCAGCCGTGCGCTGATCGAGTGCATCGGCTGCTCCCAGGTGAACGCCGATCCCCAGAAGAGCACGCTCACGCCGCCCACGGGAGAGACCCGGGAGATCCTGATCCCGAAACCCTGGACCAGCACCGAACTGGGCGCCGAACTCCCTCCCGACAAGATGCACGTCTTCAAGCTGAGGCTGATCAAGCCCGCGAATGCAATCGGCATCACGAAGCTCGACCGGTGGTTCATACCCAGCGTCCAAGAGTGCGACATCAGTTATCAGCTCGAGGGTTTGAAGGAGTCCGCGGACACAGTGGTTCTCCAGGTATACGGGAGCCAGTACTGCGAGTGTTCCGACTGGAACAAGGGGCTCGGCAAGTACACGGTGCTGGCCAACACGCCGGTCTTCGAGAAAGCCGACGGCAACGGCGCGGACGAGCGGCAGCCCTACTCGATTGAGGTCGAGGGCCCGGACCCGGCGGACGCCACGAAGAAGAAAAAGGGGAGTTGGAAGGGCCAGGTGAACGCCGCGAAGGGAATCCTGGGCGTGAAGGCGGCGGGTACAGACCGCTTCGTCAACGTGGCCTTTTCGCCCTACACCGTACACCTGCGGTACTTCAAGGACGCGGGCGATAAGGACGCCCGCATCGAGCTGCTGCCGTTCTGGCCGCAGTGGGATCAGACCAAAACCCCGTTGACGCCCGGCGCAGCCGACGTACTCGAGGCGGCCGCCAAGATCACCGTGAAGTGGAACAACGCCGCCAAGGCCGATGGAGGCGTGCTGGTGGTGAAGGACAAGGCGGGACAACTGGTATACGCGGCGGCGCTGCCTGCGGCCAAGCTGGCCGCGGGCGCGCAGGATGTGGACTGGGACCGGAAGTATCGCGGCGACGCCTGGAACAGTCAACTCACACAGGAGTACATTAACGGTGACAAGCCCTATGCTTACCAAGTGATCACCTGGGTCCGCAAGCTGAAGCGCCCGGCTGCGGCGGGGGACCCGGATCCCCTGAAAATCGAGTGGCTGGTGAGGAACACGGACCGCCTGGTGCGCGGCGAACTGGTGATCCTGAATGGCTCCGGCAACGTGGTCTTCCGGGCGGCTCTCCCCAAGGACAAGCTGAAGAAATCGGGCAGCGACAGCGACAAGCGGGATTTCACCTGGGATGGCAAGTACTCGGCGGGCCTGACCAACAGCCAGGGCGGAGACTCGGCCATCCCGGAGGATATGCCTTACCGGGTCCAGATCCAGGGGCACACCGATGTCGACGAGCCGAAAGGGCTCGCGGTGGCGGCCATGCACACCGAAGTCCGGCTCTACGTGCACCCCAGCACGATCGCTCCCAAGGAGCCAGTGTACGATCCGGGTACGGCGCCGCAGAGTTTCACGCTGGGACTCGGTCTGCTGACGCCGGGCGATCCACCCCCCGAGGGGGCGGCGCCGCGCCCGACCAACTGGTATCAGTACAAGCTGGCCCAGTGCGGATTCCACCCCGGCCCGGTGAATGGTTCCGCCCACGATCACTACAAACTGGCCCTGCGTGAGTTCAAACGCTCCGTCCCCAAGAAGAGGGCCGCCGGGGCCGACTACGAGCGTTTGACCATCGACGACACCGAGACGGCGGACACCCAGGCGGCGATTGAAAGCATCCGGGCGAGCGACCAGCGTAAGTGGTTCGGCGATCGAACCAACGTGCTCGGGAACCAAGAGGACCCAAACCTCAGCGACGCCGACGTCGCGAGCTGGCTGCCGGATGTTTCCAAGGAGTTGATCGTGTGGGTGGACGACCGGCAGTACTACACGCTCAGCGATGCCGCCAAAGACGAGAACAATGTCAGCTACCAGGCTTCGCCGTTCGACTTGGGGAATCTCCGCGGCGGCATGTCGTGCGGCGACGACCTGGCGGCGCTCGACGCCGCCACGATCCCGCGCCCGTGGATTCCCTTGAAGATCGAGATGTGGCTGTTGGGCAAGGGCGACGGACTCTACGACGTGGTCGCGGCACCCGCCAGCGAGGATCGGAAGCAGGCCATGCGCCGCGCCATCGGCCCGCTGCGAGTGGACTGGACCTTCTCGGAGCTGCCGCCCGACGTCTCTACCATCGACACCACCCTGGCCAACTACGACAAGAACTTCGTGCGCTCCCGCTACTACGTCGCCTGGGCCATCGAAGGCAACAAGGCCAAGTACACCCGGAAAGATACCGGCCGGGACGCCTTCTACACCAACTGCAAGCAGACGACGGTCGGCGGGAAGAAGGTGGCGGGAAGCCGGCCGGATACCGCGGCCGGCCTTCAGACGTACTACCAGAAAGTGTTCGGGTTCGACGATGGCGCGGACGACTTCAGCCTGGCTCCGTGGCGGGCGTCGGCGGTGAAGGACACCGAATCGATCGCGACGGTGGTGCACGATCATCTGCTGGCCGCGCAGGTGGCCAAGACCGACTTGTTCGAGCCGCTGCTCGGCGCCTCCGGGGCGTATCTGAATCCCTCGCGGATTGCCGGCGACGGATACCGCGCCCGCGCGGAAGTGCAGTTCGCGAAATTCACGGGAGAGAACGGGCTGGCGTACGATTTTCCCAATCTGACGGCCCTGGCGGCGCGCTACCCCGTAGCGCCGCAGGCGCATAGCGCCGGCTTTCGCATGTGGAGGAAGTCTTCTTTCCGGGGGTACACATGCTGGGGCGCCGCCACCGGCAATTTCGCGGCGGCGTTCCTCAACGAGTTTCGCGCGCACTACCGTTGCGCTCACGTCTATTTCGTCCACGAGGGAGGGGCCGCCAACGCCTTCCCGGTCACCAGCGTCTTCGATGCCACGGTTGCCGGTCACGTGGACCGGTACAAGAAGATCATCGCGAACAATACCACGCTGGCGGCGCTCCAGGACCAGACCAAGATGACCCTGAAAGCGGCGTGCATCTGGCCCTGGACCGATCAGCGGAACTTCGGCTGGGAGGATCCCTCACCCCAGGGTATGGCCGCGGCTTCACTCGACGACGACTGGCTGGACGCGAGTGGGCAGGCGTGTTCCGTGTATGATCCGACCTGGCGCAAGTTCCGCTACGCACTGTTGCTGGCGCTGGTGAAAGAGGCGGAGAAGAAGGGTTACTTCCGCGGCCACCTGCTCGTCGAGTTCGATGCTTCGACGGCTTTCTTCATGGAGGAGTATTCCTGCAACAACCCAGGCGGGGCGCATAGCTATTGGTACATCGAGAATGCGACGGGGGCGGGCGGGCGGATGAATGGCCAGAGGTGTCCGGCGCCCGGCTGCGGAAGCGCCCCGCCCAACTACACGCTGACCGCCGTAGCCGGTTCCCAGGAGGCGAGGGCTGCTCTGGGCCTCCCGGCGGTCGGGGGCGCGATGGGTGGCACGTGGCTCTTCTGGCGCGGTGAGGCCCCCGATCGTCTGAAGGTGGTGTGGGTACACGAGGTGGGCCACCACCGCCACCTGCAACACTCGGCCAATGCCCCCGGGGCGGCGCCGGATCTCCACGATAGCGAGTCCAACACGAAGGCCAACTGGGCGGGACCGCCTCCGCTGCAAGCCAGCGGCGTGGCGGCGGCCACGCAATGGGACCGCCGCTGCATCATGAGCTACTCGGACGCCTGGTATACGGAATATGGCTGCCTGTGCGGGCGTTGTGTGCTGCGCAATCGCGGATGGCGGGTGACAAACCTCGGCTGGCCGGCTGCCGGCGACGGTGACCCATGAGGCGGATACCGGCTCCGCACCTCGCGCTGCTCCGGTGGATGGCGGTGGCGATGGTTTGCCTGCCTGGAGGCGGCTCCTGCGGGCGCCAGACCGATCCCGCGGTGGACGCTCGGGGGAAAGGAAGGGCCAGAATGCAACTGCAATTGTCGGTCTCGCCGCGGCACGCGCAAGTAATCGCTGGCGAGACTATTCCGGTGGTGGTGGAAATTGTCAACGCAGGGCCGGCCCCGGAGCAGGCGCCGAGCCCGCGGGCGCCGAGCGCGTTCGAGTTCAACCTTCGGTCCGCGGCCGACGGGACGCTGCGATGCACGCTGAGCGCCGGCGCGGCGCTGGCGGCGCGGTCGTCCGATCCCAGGCCGACCAGGCGGACGCCGATGCTGGGGCTGGCTGCTGGGGCTTCGCAGCGGTACGAGGACGACATCGCGCGCTATGCGGTGTCGCCGCTCGCTCCGGGGCAGTACCAGCTCTCGGTGGTCCTCCGTGCGGAGGGCGGGCCGATCGAGTCGCCGGGCACGCCGCTTGCGGTGGTGCCACCCCGGGTTCTGGCCATGGCCACCGTGGCAGGCTCCAGCGCCGGTCAAATGGGACAGGTCATTGCCCATGCCGAGGCGGGCGGCCGGACGGCCCTGCTGCAGCGCGAGAGCCGCGCCGACGCCCCCGACGATGGAGTCTGGTACCGCCGCGGGGAAGTTGCTCCGCCGGCCAAGGTCGGCGGCGTGGGCGTAGCGATCGAGTTCGAGCGGAGCCGCGGCGTGCGCTGGTTCGCCTGGCTGCAGGGGGATGCCGCCGGGGCTGGGGTGGCCGAATATGCCACGCTCTACAAGCGGGTGGACGCTGTGCCGCTCGGCTTGCGGGAACCCGCGCTCCAGCAGGTGGGGTGGCAGCCCACGCAGGAATCGGCTACTTTTGCCGCCCTCGGCCTGGACCCGGGGGGGCGGGTGGCGTTGGCCGCCGCGACCTTCGCCGCCTCCGGGAGCGTAAGCGTAAAGCGGGCGCCTCTGGCCGCAACGGCCCTGCCCGTCCACTGGGCGGTGCGCCGCCGGTCCTGGCAAGAGCCGCCGCAGTTCGACATGATCTGGGCCGCCAGCGAAGCGGGTGGGACACGTATCCGCCGCCAGGTGGTGTCGCCCGAAGCGGGCACGACGGAACCGCCCTCCCTGCTGGTCGAGCGCAACGAGCCGCTCGCGGCACTCGCCGTTGCTCCGGTGGCCGGTTCGAGCCCCGGAATGGTGGATGCCCTGTTTGGCCCTGTCGGCGAACAAGCGAAGATGCTCTACCTGCGCCTGCCGCTCGATCCCGGGGCGAAGGCGGCCGAATGGGCCTTCGATGGCCCCGCGAGCCCGGATAGGGCACGCCCGACCGATTGGGCCATCACCGCGCCGCCGCTCGAAAACCCGGCGGTGCTGGTCAAGCTCGATGGCAAGCTGCTCGTCCGACGGCTGGCCGGCGGCGCCGGCTGGTCCACCCTGGCGGATCACGCCTCATCCGTTACCTCCTTGCGGCTGGTAGTGCTCGGCCGCGGGTCCGTCTGGGCGATATGGGCCGACCCGGTTGCCGGTATCCGCTATTGCACCGTGCCCTGAGAGGTCCCGCGCGCGTCACCGGCCAGAAATTGCACATCCAAGCCCGGGACGGCTAAGAGAGCCCAGCCCGGCCGGGCGGGCGATGTCGCGCCCAGTCATTTGTTCCAGACGACATGTTTTGTTTGCAGGGCGGCAGGGAATGCCAGTATAATCCCTCCGATCCCGGATCGAGGAGGCAAATCATGCAGAGGCGGGAATTCCTCCAGTTTTTGAGCGCGGGAGCGTTCTCGCTCGCGCTGCCGGCCCAGGGAACCGGTTCCAAACCGTTGCGCGGAATCTTCCCCATCGGGCAGACGCCTTTCACCGAATCGGACAAGCTCGATCTGGACGCGCTGGTGGAGCAGGTGCGTTTCATCGACCGCGGGCGGGTGCATGGCTTCGTCTGGCCCCAGATCGCCAGCGAGTGGTCGACCCTGACCGAAGCGGAGCGCCTGGAGGGCGCCGAGGCGGTCGCTTCCGTGGGGAAGAAGTTGCGGCCCGCGATCGTGCTCGGCGTACAAGGCCCCGACCTCGCCACGGCGGTCCGCTACGCCAAACACGCCGAGAAGGCCGGCGCCGACGCCATCATCTCGCTTCCTCCAGCCAGGCAGAGCGATCCCAAGGCGGTCCTGGAGTACTTCAAGGAGGTTGGCAAAGCCACCGAGTTGCCGCTGTTCTTGCAGGCGGTGGGAGACATCGGCGTGGAGGCGATCCTGGAGATGTACAAGACCGTTCCCACGCTGCGCTACGTCAAGGACGAAGCGGGACAGCCGCTCGCGCGCATCGCACCGCTGCGTGAGAAGACCTCCGGTCAGCTCAAGGTGTTTACGGGATCTCACGGCCGAACCCTCATCGACGAGATGCAGCGGGGCTTCTCCGGCAGCATGCCCGCCGCCGCGTTCGCCGATCTCTACGCCGCCGCGTGGGACCTCTGGCACGCCGGCCGGCGGAAGGATGCCATGGAGGTGTTCGCCAAGGCGGCCCTGTTCATCACCGAAGTCGGGGCCTATGGCATCGAAGCGCTGAAGTACATTCTGTACCTTCGCGGAGTGTTCAAGACCTACGGCACGCGCGAGCGGCAGAGGGAGATGTCGCAGGTTCTGGACTCGACCGGCAAGCAGGTGCTCCGTGAGATGCTGGATTTCGTCAAGCCCTGGTTGAGGGCGTAGGAGGAGAGCTTCCATGGCGCAACGTAGCGTGTCGCGGCGCCGTTTCTTCGGCGCTTCCACACTGGGCGCGCTGGCGGGAGCTTCGGCAGTGACTGAACCGGCCCGCGCGGCCGCCCAGGCAGCCGGAGTCAAGCCGGCGGACCTCCCCGACCTCTCCATCAAGGAAGTCAAGGTCTACAACCTGGAGCCTCCGGTCTCCGGCGTGACCAACCGCGGGTACAATCAGGTCGCTGCCATCGTGACCGCGAGCGGGATCGAGGGCAACTACACCCTCGCCAACCGCTATTTCCATCCCAACTGGAGCAACCTGGGCTGGCTGGACTACGCCAAGGCCGCGCTGGCCGGCAAGAGCACTCTCGACCTTCCCGCACTTACCTCCCAGTGGGACCCGAGCAGGCGTCGCTTGGGGCAGCTTTCCTATGCCTCGGCCATCGACAACTGCCTGTGGGACATCCTCGGCAAAGCGGTGGGCCTCCCGGTTTATCGGATTCTTGGAGCGTACAGGAACCGGGTGCTGGCTTATGCGAGCTCTCAGCACCACAAGACCGTGGACGCCTTCGTCGCCGAGGTCCGGAAGTGCAAGGCCGAAGGTTTCAAGGCATACAAGATCCATCCGCCCAGCCTGCCGGACGGTGGCCACGACTACAGGCTGGACATGGAGGTCTCCAAGGCGGTCCGCGGGGCAACGGGAGACGATTTCATCCTGCTGATGGACCCCGTAGGCGTCTACACGCGCGAGGAGGCCCTCAAAGTCGGCCGCTTGATGGACGAGTTGAACTTCGTGGCTTACGAAGATCCGATCCCCACCAGCGACATCGAGGGCCTGGTGGAGCTGTGCCGGGCGCTGGACGTTCCAATCCACATCGGGGAGTTCATCTTCTCGATTTACGACTTTGCTGAGTACATCCGCAGGGGAGCGGTCGATGTCGTGCGCTTCATCGTGGACAACGTGGGCGGGATTACCGGCGGGATAAAGGTCGCCCGCCTGGCGGAGTGTTTCGGCCTGGAGTGCGCGCCGCACAACTGGGGCGAAGTGCTGGATCACGCGGTGCACTTCCACTGCGAGCTGGCGATGCCCAACAATGTGTGGTTCGAAATGACGGTACCCCAGGGCGTCGGCGACCGTCCCTATTTCAAGGACCGCATCCGCATCGCCCCGGACGGATACGTCTACGCGCCCACCAAACCAGGGCTCGGCTACGAGATCGACCGCGACGTCCTGGACAGGATGACCAAGAGCGTTTCCCGATAAAAAGACCTTCCTCCTCTCCCTTCTGGCCGTATGATAGGGGGAATGAGGCTAGGCAAGTCGCTGCGGCTGAGGCGTATCTTCGCCAATGGCCGGGCTTTGATCGTGGATTGCGGCCCCCTGGCCGGTGACCGGCTGGGCAAGGTGCGCCAGTTGGCGCGCGCCGGCGCGGACGCGGTCGTGCTCACTCCGGGGCTGCTGGACATGGTGGCTGAGGAACTGGCCGGACTTTCGGTCATCCTGCGCATCGATGGCGGGTTGCGCAGGGCGCAGCAGCTCTTGAGCGTGCAGGCCGCCCTCGAGATGGGCGCCGAGGCGGTGCTGGTCAGCGTGGAGGCGTCTTGCCGCGAGCCCAGCGAGGGTCTCGATCGTCTCGGCCGCGTCACCGAGGATGCCCGCCGCTTGGGTATGCCGGTCATCGCCGAGGTGTCTGGGGAAGCATGGATCGAGGTTGCGCGCCTCGTCGCCGAGTTCGGAGCTGACGTCATCCAGGCCCGCTTCGTTCCCGAACTGGTCAACGACCGCCACTTCGTGCGCATGACCGGCCGGCCATTCCTGGCCAGTCTGGCCGAGGATCTGCCCGTGATGCCTGGCCTCCTGGAGATGATCTACGACCTGATGCAGGGCGCCGCTCAGGGCGTGGTGCTGCGGGACCGCGCACTCGCCGAGCCGCCCGCGCTCCGCGCGATCCACGGTCTGGTGCACCAGGGCATCTCCGCCGGCGAGGCGCTGGATATCATGCAGTCACCGGAGCGAGTCCTCTAGTGGGGCGGACGATCGGTTTGTGTCGTCCGCCAAGATGGCAGGCCACGCGGGTCGATGGCCTGCCCCACGTTACAATCTAGGTGTCGAATGGCCCGGCTAATCTTCGCCGTCCTGGTCTCGGCCCTCACGCTGTTGGCCGCGAATTTCAACTTGTACCTGAACGACGGCGCATTCCACCTCGTGCGTGAGTACAAGGTCGACGGCGATCGCGTGCGGTTCTATAGCGTTGAGCGCAGCGAGTGGGAGGAGGTCCCGCTCAAGCTGGTGGACCTCAAGCGCACCGAGACCGAGCGGCGGGCTCGCGAAGAAAGCGTCCGCAAAGAGGCCGCCGAGATCGCGGCGGAAGAGAAGTTCGAGCGCGAGCAGCGCGAGGAGCGCGAGCGCGTTCCCGAGCAACCCGGCGTCTACCTGGTGGAGGGCAAGGAACTGAAGACCGTCAAGGCGGCGGAGTCCAAATCCGTAACCAACAAAGGCCGCGCGATTTTGAAGGTCCTCTCCCCGATTCCGGCGGTGACCGGCAAGGTTACCGTCGAGCTCGATGGCGAGCATTCGGCCATGCTCGTGGCCGGCAACCGGCCGGAGTTCTACATCCGCCTGTCGAGGGAAGAGCACTTCGGCATGGTCCGTTTGAAGCCAACCAAGAAGGGCGCGCGCGTCGTTCAGACCTGGACCATCATCCCGGTGAGCAAAGAGATGATTGAGGAGCAGGACGAGGTCGAGATCTTCCGTAAGCAAGTCGACGACGGGCTGTACAAGATCTGGCCGACGGCCCCGCTCGACCCCGGCGAATACGCGGTCGTCGAGTTCACGCCGGGCAAGGGCAACATCCAGACCTGGGACTTCGCCTGGCAACCCCAATAGGGCCCTCTCTCCCGGACTCCGGGATCTGAAACGCGCCCGGTCTATAATGAAAGGCAACCAGGCTGTCGGCCCGTTTGCCATGAAGACTTTCTACATCGAGACCTTTGGCTGCCAGATGAATGTGCACGACTCCGAAAAGGTGGCCGGCACGCTTCTGGCCCAGGGGTACTCCCAGGTCGAGGAGCCGGGGCAGGCCGACCTGGTGCTCTATAACACTTGCAGCATCCGCGATAAGGCCGAGCAGAAGGTGTTCAGCCGGCTACAGCAGTTCAAACGCGAGGCGGGCAAAGGCAAAGTGTTCGCCGTGCTGGGCTGCGTGGCGCAGCAGGAAGGCGTGAGGATCTTCCAAAGGGCGCCGCACGTGAGCCTGGTGTGCGGGTCGGCGAGCTACACGCGGCTGCCCGCGATGCTGGTGCAACTCGAAGCGGGCGGTCGGCGCGTCACCGGCCTGGACCTGGATACGGACGAGACCTTCGAGACTCCCTTCACCCGCCGCGAGAATCCGCACCAAGCCTACGTGACCATCATGGAAGGGTGCGACAAGTCGTGCGCTTACTGCGTGGTGCCGTTCACCCGCGGACGCGAGCGCGGCCGGACCAGCCAGAGCGTGATGGACGAGGCGCGGCGGCTGGCTGAAACGGGCTATACCGAAGTCCAGTTGCTCGGCCAGAACGTCAACAGCTACCGCGACCCGTCCCCGGCCGGGTGGGACTTCGCCGCGCTGCTCGCCCGCGTGGCGGAGATTCCGGGCCTGCGCCGCGTGCGTTTCACCACTTCGCATCCGCGCGATTTCGTCCACCGGATCGTGGACTCGATCGATGCCAATCCCGTGCTGGCCAACCACATTCACTTGCCGGTGCAGTCCGGGTCGAGCCGCGTGCTCGAGCGCATGTCGCGGCTGTACACCCGCAAGGAGTACCTCCAGCGGATCGAATGGATCAAGGCTGCGCGGCGCAACATCGCGATCTCCACGGACATCATCGTCGGTTTCCCGGGCGAGACCGAGGCGGACTTCGAGCAGACGCTTTCGCTGCTCGACCACGTCCAGTACGATTCGATTTTCAGCTTCAAATACTCGCCGCGCCCGAACACCCCGGCGTTGGGCCTGGACGGACAGGTGGCGGAGGAGGAGAAGGGCAGGCGGCTGACGATCGTGCAGGAGAAGCAGCGGGCCATCCAGATCCGGCGCAATTCGGAACTGGTGGGCAGGGTCGAGGAAGTGCTTGTCGAGGGCTACAATCAGGCTACCGGACAGTGGATCGGGCGCACGGCCCAGAACCGGATCCTGAACTTCACTCACACGAGCGGCAACGGCCACTCGCTGCTGGGAGAATACCTCCCGGTCCGTGTGACGCGCGCCGGCCCCAATTCCCTGGTTGGGGAAAGCGCGGGCCGCGCCAGCCTGCCGCCTCCGGCGGATGGGCGGTCTCGGGAAAGCGTATAGTGGAACTGAGGGAGACGCTATGGAAGTCGAGATGAAGATCCGCGGCTTGATGATGGATCCGGTCACCAACATGCCGATCGTCATCCTGAAGGACGTGAACGGCAACGCCATCCTGCCGATCTGGGTAGGGGTCTACGAGGCCAACGCCATCGCCCTGGAGATCGAACGAGTCTCGACGCCACGGCCGATGACGCACGACCTGATCAAAAGCCTGCTGCTGGGCCTCAACACGGGCATGAAGAAGGTGGTCGTGAGCGAACTCAAGGACGACACCTTCTATGCCGTGATCTGGCTGGAGCGGGACGGCGAGATCATCAGCGTGGATTCGCGACCGAGCGACGCCCTGGCCCTGGCGCTCCGGCTGGACTGCCCGATCTACGTCGAGGAGTCGGTGCTGAAGTCCTCGAAAATGGCCTCCTCGGTCTCCGAGAAGGTCAACAACGAGGAACTGCGGCGCTGGCTGGAAGGCCTCAACGACGAGGATCTGGGGCGGTACAAGATGTAGATGCGTCAGCTTCAACTCGAACGCCTGGCCGCCGCCGGGATTCAACTTCTGCCCCTTTCCCACATCCCCACCCACTACGTGTTCGAAGGCGCCGGGTTCGCCGCGCTGGTGGCGCGAACACCGGAGGGCTTTGGGAGTGTGGGCAGCGCGGGACTCCTGACCGAGGGCGGCTTCGCAGCACTGATCTGGCGCGGCGGCCAGCCGTTCTTCGTGCGCAAGGGAGTCGAGCTGCCAGCCTCCGCCGCCCAGGTGGAAGCGCTGCACGCCTTCGCCTCGGATCTGGAACAGGCCCTGCGGGCGGACTGAGCGCCTCGCCCAGGCCCGGTTCAAGATGACTGACCAAGGGAAGAAGAGATCGGGGAGTCTCCCCCGAGTTGCCAGCGCCACCGCGAATGGTGGCGCCTATCGCGCCGCCAGGACTGTTCCAGGTTGCAGCATCACGCGCCCGCTCATCATGAGCACGGCGTTTGCTGAGAGAGTTGGCTCCCCATCCTGGACGACTTTGGAACTCGCCCGGAGATTCTTCTGCTCAGTCCGTGGAAAATTTCGGGCGGAGTTCGGAGTCCGGGATGAATCGGGATGCCTGCCGGTAAATCGCGTGCAGCGTTCCCCGATCGATCTCGTCATGGTTGGGAACGGTGAGGGTCTGGGATCGCCCACCCTCCAGAACCCGGCGGAGCTTGATGTGACTCCCCCGCTGCGCGCTGTCATGGAATCAAGTTCGGCTAGGATCTTCAGCACCAGCGCCCGGGGAGTACTCGCAGCTTCCTCATCAGGCTACGGCTTCGAGTTCCATGGTCGCGAGGATCGTTGGGTTGCCCGAAAAAACGAGATCCGAGAGATTCTCGCCCTCGAGGTGCAGACCGATGGCCTCGCGGATATTGAGCGCCAGTTCATCGAGGGTCGCCGCTTGAGCAACCACGGGCAGGTCCAGGCACTCGGCCACAAACTTGCGCTCGCCTCTGCTGATACGCACTTGAATCGTTCGTTTCATTCGAGGCGCGCCTCAGATCTCAGTATGCACCGATGCGGCGCCGGCGGGCCAGAAGCTTGGCTCCCCAGTCTGGACGACTCTGGAACTCCAGCGCGCCAAGTTGGACAGCGAGCCCGAAGCCGGGGTTTTGATGTGAAAGGGACACGCAGGCCAATGGAAATTCGGGGGAGTGCATCTCCGGGAACTTCACTCTCCCTACCGGTGTCTATTGCAGATGACGGGAGGGTACTGCCATGCTTGTGCTATGGACTGCCGGAGCGCTAGCGCTCGTTTGGGCCGGGGCGCCCGGCCCAACCACCGGCGCCGCCAGTTTGAATAGTCCCCGCTGGGAGGGGCATTGGCGCCGGCCCGAAACAACCGCCTGGTCCGCGAATCCCGGGCGGGCGCTGGCGCGGTTTGTTGCTGGAGTGGCCTCCGAAGATCGCCCTCAGGGCCCGCCACCTCCGCCCGGGCCCCCTTTCGGCGCTACCGTGGAGAAGATCGATTTCGGGGAGACGCCGAAGGAACTCTCCAGGCGATTCAAGAAGGCCATCACCCTGCGGCCTGGCATGCGTCTGACCAAAGAGGCATGGGCTCGGACCGCGAAAGAGATTCGAAGCGTGAGCGATTCATACCGGTTTCGGGTGAATCTGGGACAGGCGGGTGGGGTAATCGTCACGATCGTCCACGCAGACCGGGCCGCTCACTAAACCGGAGGATCGATGACTCACCCGCAACGGCTGTGCGCTTCCGTACTTGCCACCATGTTCGTCGCGGCCGCCGGCTTGAAGCGGGTTGCACAAGAGGCCGCCGCTCCCGTGGAAGCGGATAAGACCAAGGCCCGGATCGAAGGAACCGTCGTGAGCGGGGACTCCAAGACGCCCCTGAACAACGCGACCTTGCGGTTGAGACCGGCGGACCTGGACCGCTATTCGCCGCCTAATCCCGACGCCGCCGCGTATACGGCCAGCAGCGATGCGGAGGGCCATTTCGTGTTCCAGGATACAGACCCGGGGTCGTATTTGCTGTTCGGAGACGCGGCCGGCCACGTCCGCCAGTTCTATGGCGCCTCCCCGTCGGGTAACGGCTGGACCGTTCTGCGGGTGGAGGCAGGCCAAACGGTCAAAGACCTGACGCTGAGGTTGCCGCCGCAGGGCGGGATCTCCGGACGCGCCCTTGACGCGGACGACCGCGGGCCCGTTCGGGATGCGGAAGCCACGGCCTGGAAGGTGGCCTACTCCGGCGGCGCCCGCTCGTTGATTCCGACGGGCTTTGCGGACGTCAACGCGCAGGGCGAGTTTCTGATCCGGAACCTCCCAGCAGGCCGGTATCTGGTCGGCGTGCGAGCGGCAACGCGCTTCCTCCGGGCAGGCGCAACTCAGGAGAAGCGCGGCGAGCCGCCCAAGGGCGTGTATCTGACGACCTACTACCCCGAGGACGCGGAGAGTTCGACCGCCCTGCCCGTGAAGGTGCAGGCCGGCCAGGTGACCCCTGGAGTCGACATTCGCCTGCGTAAGTCGCTGATGTACGCCGTCCGCGGCACGGCCAAGGCCAGCGATCTGGCGAACGCCGGCCCGGTTCGGCTGGCGCTCATGCCGGCAACCGCGGACCTGACGCGGGTATTCAGTCATCCCACAGCGCAGGTGCGCGCCGGCGGAACGTTCGAGTTCGACCAAGTTTCCGCGGGGGACTACTTTCTCCAGCCGGAGAGACTATTCCGCGGGGACGACTCCGTCGCCGGGTTCGCAGAGGTGAGCGTGAGGGATCGGGACGTCGAGCGGATCGAGATCCACCTGACGAAAGCGCCCGATCTGGCTGGGCGGATTCGCCTGGAGTCCGGTTCCTCGGATACGCCGGCCGATACCCAGCCGCCCGCCTTCGTGCAGGGGGCGGGCCCCAAAGCGGCGTCCCCGCCCAGCAAGTCCACCGCAGAACCCCCGAAGGCGGCAGTAGTGCCGCCTCCGCCAGGGCATGTCGAGCCGTCCGGCCACGAAGCCGCCGCGCCAGCGGCTGTCGCGCCACCTGCCGGCCACGCGGTCGCCATTCAGACGGCGCCGCAGACCGCCGGCCCGGTTTCGTTGGCCGGGATTACCGTGGGTCTGCACGCCGCCGAGGGGGTCTCTGTGAACTCGCCCCGCGCCGTCAGCCGGGCAGACGGGACGTTCGATATCCGCAAGACACCGCTGGGCCGCTACCGGGTTGACGTCGCGCGCCTCCCCGAAGGCGTGTTCCTGAAGTCGATCGCTTACAACGGCCAGGAGGTCACGCACACCGTTCTCGACTTGACTTCGGGCGCCGCCGGCGCGTTGGAGGTGGTTCTGTCCCCCGACGGCGGCACAATCGCCGGCGTGGTGCGTGACGCGAATCGCCGCGCGCTTCCCGGAACGTGGGTCTCGGTGTGGCGATCGGGTCAGGCCGCTGAGATGTACGCGGAGCCGCCCAGAGCCACTCCTGCCGATCAGACCGGGACGTTCCGTTTTGCCGGCCTCGAACCCGGCGAGTACCGGATTGCCGCCTGGGAGGACATTGAGCCCTCCCTGTCCTCGCATCGCCCGTTCTGTGTGCAGTTCGATGGCTCGGCGGAAAAGGTGCAGCTAGACGCCAAGGCGAACCGCTCCGTCGAGCTGCAGCCGGTCGCTTCGGACGTTGTCGCTGCCGCGGCCGGCAAGATCCCGTAGCACGCCGGATTCCAGGACCTCTCGACGTTCGGAACTCGGCGCCACAGATCGCGCCGCGCGCATCGTCTTCGACCCAGCTTCTGCACCGCCGAGCCGTTTCCGATCGGGGCCAGCGACAACACCGCTGTCACCAACTGCCTGCCAGCTCCGGCCGATGGCCTCGTACGGTTCCCCGGGCGTCATACCGGACTCCTGGCTCCCCAGGCAGGACTCGAAGCTACGACCATCTGGCCAACAGGCGACTGCTCTACGATCAAGCTGGCGAAAAGTTCCACGCTGTGCCAGAGAAGAGCATCATCCACGGCTTCATACTCGTGCCGGTAGACGTTGCCGGCGGCTCCCACGCCGAGCCAATCGATTTCGGGATGCCGATCCTTCAGCTCCTCAGGCAATCTGCGTGAGGCCTCGGAGATAATTACCCAAGGCTCTGGTGACGGCGTACACAGTCTTGCGGTCGCGAACGAACTCTTCGAAGCTCATCCCGGTGCTGAACTCGCGGATGGCTTCGATGCTGTCCAGGATGTCGCTCAACCGTTGGGCGGCCTTCTTAGAAGGCATCGATGGCTTCGCGCAAGATCGCGTCTCGCAGGAGCGGCTTCAACGTCTTGCGATTCACCACGTCCCCCGCCCCGTCGAGGAGTTCCCCAGCATAGAGCTTGAGGCGGCTGTATTCGAATATCCCCATCGGCCGGTCCGGGTCAAGATCTACCAGCACGTCAACGTCACTTGCATCTCGGGCTTCTCCCCGAGCAACCGAACCGAACACGGAGGCATGACGCACCCCACGCCGGCGCAGGTCGTCCTCGTGATCCCTGAGTGTCCGCAAGACGGATGAGAGAGTCGCCGGCATACTCCACCGATGAGTCTACCAAAACGTGCGACCGCCGATCGCCACCCCGTCATTCAATCGCGATCAGCACGGTGTTGCTGATGTCGGAGTTCTCGCCGGCCCGCAACCACAGCGGAACACGATCGCCTCTCGGCGCATCGTCCGGAATTCTCACGTTCAGTTGATACACGCCCACCAGGGTCGGCGTCAGACCGGCGTAGTCGGGAATCGCCGGAACCCCTTCGCTGAAGATTGTGCGCAGGCCAAAATGCACGGTCACCGGCACGGTGACCCGCGGCAGCGGTTCCGCGGCAGGCGCGGCGGCGCCGGTCGGAATCGCCGGCGACGTGGCGCCGAGTCCGAAGGCGTAGATCACGAGAATATCGCCCGGCCTGGCGCGCGCGGAAGGCACATCCGGCCTGGGTGGCATCGGCAGCTTGTTCCCCTGGGTGTAGTTCTGGATGACGCCGTACTCGCCAAATACGGGGATGCGCGGCCCCCGGCTGGACACCTGCACGGAAATCGTGTTGCCTGCCTGGCCGTCGCGCTCGACCCGCACCAGCGCCTCGCCCACGGGCGTCTCGAACGGCATCTGGAAATTGATCTGCCCGTACGAGCTGTAATAGAGCGGCGCGGCTTGCCCGTTCACCAGAACGCGGGTGTTGCCGAGCTTGGTCGCGAGTGGAATAACCGTGGCCGGCTGCGGGCCATCGTAGGCGAGTTGCTCCCCGAACAGCGCCATGATGTCGCCCTGCGCAACCGGGTCGTCTGGCAAGAAAGTGGCGGCATTCACCGTGCCTCGATAGTAAGCCAGTGGCGGCGATTGCGAGACCACTTCCATCCGCACCGGAACGGTCAGCGCGCCATTCACAGCGTTGGTGGTGACCTCGAGCGAACCCTCGTACACGCCCGGGGCCAGGCCCGCGGGATCGGCCGTGACTGAGACGACCGCTCCGGGACCGCCCGCCGAGAGCCAGTTTCCACCCAATGCGGTAGCGGTCCTCACGCCGGACACCTCCAGGGCGCTCAAACCGCGATTCGTGATGAAAACGTTTTGCGTCTGCCGCTGGGTGCTCTGCGCGATACGGAAAGCGAGGCCTGACGATGAGGCCTGGGCAATCGGCTGCGTGGTCACGTGCAGGCGGACGTCCACCGTCTTGTTGTCCGGAGCAAAGTCCGAATTGCCGACGGCGATTGCCCCGCGGTAGTCCCCGACGAACATCCCGCTCAACGGAGCCACGTTCACCGTATACGTCACACCGAACCTGAAGCTCCCCCCGCCCTCACTGGCCACAGCCAGCCACGGCTGCCCGTCCAGCGTCGTCACCGACATGGAAACGAACTGATCCGTGGTCATCTTGGCCGCCGCCGAGCCGCTGGGCGCGACGTACATCTCCAGGCGGTCCGGCACGCCGCCGCCAATCTGCGCCGTCACCGTGATCGTCTGCGGGGCATCGATGGCGTTCGGATCGCCAACCGTGACCGTGCCGGTGTACGTGCCGCTAGCCAGCGACGCGGTCTGGAACGCGACCTGAATCGGCAAACATGTGCCCACGCGGCTGGCGCACGGCCGCGCGGCCCCGGCAGTGGCCACGGCCCACGGAGCCGAGGACGAAACCTGGAGCGACAACGCCCCGTCGCCTGCGTTCCAGGTCTCAACCGTCTGTGCCGAGCCGTTCGCGCCAACCGCGATCGAGTACGGCCCGATAGTGCTGGTGCTGAGCCGCAGCTTAGGGGCTGCCGCGAGGCTGCCAAACAGGCTCAGCAGGAGCACGGCGGCGCGGAGCGAGGGGTTTCGATCTCCGCCAGTGCGACGCTTGTCTCGCCAGGTAACATCTGGCCGGAAAGTAGAGTAAGTGATATCTGTGCGCATATATTCAGTCCTGCCTCCTGTTGCTAAGACACCGGACACGCTATTTTGACTACGCCGGGAAAGAGGTGCCGCGAGATGGGCCGCGCCGCCGCCGGCCCCCGAGCGTCCGGCCGCTTATACCGGGCTATGGGATTCCTGAATGGAACTGATACAAAGTTTCGATTGGACGCGTCGCGGGAAGAGGCCTACGCTGGGAATCGATGGGCACAGATCGCTGCTTCTCGCGCCACGACCGTTTCGACCTCGCAGTGCGCGAAAACATCCACCGTGCCGTCCAGCAGTGCGACTACGAACCGGAGACGTACCTGCTTCTGGTCGGCCGGTATGGCGGGTTGCAGGCCGCGAAGCGACTCCTCGCCGATCCGGTCTCCGACGACTCCCTACAGCTCTGGGCCCGCGGAAGAGGTGATCTCGCCATCGAGGCCTTGGCGCGATCCGACCAATGGAAGGACTTGTTTTCGGCGGACGAACAGTTGGTGGTCGAACGGCGCTGTGCGGAATGGCTCTCGGCGCCGGCTGCCAGCGAACTCGTGGCCCAGGTATTGACCGAGGCCGTCAACCCGTTGTTACTTGATCCGGAAAGCGATATCGCTTGGGGCGAGTGACGCCCGTCGCTTGAGAGTCGGAAGCTGCTTCCGCTGCATTCACTTGAGCAAGGGCCGTCTCTGGGGCGCGGCAGACAGAAGCATACCCACCGCGAGAGACCCGAGGAATATCGGGCCGAAGGGGATCCACGTTCCGATCGCGCTGGTAAACATCCCCAAGCTTCTCTCGAAGAAAGGCGCCACCACCCGGAGGTCCATGCCGAACACCAGCGCCAGGAACAGCGCGGCCGTGGGCCCCGCCCGGAGATGTCTGGGGTGGTTCCAGTAGAAGACGGGCACGATGAAGAAAATAACTGGCGCCAACGCCAGATGGACCCACAAGGCGACCGGTAGGCCCCCGACCGCCCGGCACACGCCCATCGCAAGTCCGCAGGCCGCCCAGCCGGCGAGAGCCCAGAACGCAGCCGCGCCAACCGCCGGTTTGCGCTTGAGCCAGGCCCGGTCCGCAGTGTGAACCAGGACCGGCGCCAGGAGAATGCCCTCCAGCACCAACACCCACAGGCGGCCTTGCCAGATCGCGTACTCGTGAAGGAGCCTCTCCCACGAATGGCCCATCACAAAGTGGAAAAAGTCGAACTCCCACGCCACCGTCAGAGCGAGCCAAAGCCCTCCTGTTCTCCACGCTTGGGCAGCCGACCGAAACCGCCAGCGTCTGCTCACTCCCCACACGGCTACACCGATCAGAACGACACCCAGGCCGCAAGACACCTGATGGGCGCGTGCCCATGTCATAGCGGTCCTCCCACGACCAGGCCACTGCCGCCGCGCGTCCTGCGACCACCTCGCGCACGGTCTCCTCAGCCGCGCTAGCATGGAGGTGCGAAGGGCCCCCTATGCGCAACGTCGTCGTCGTCGGATCCGGCTGCGCCGGGAACACCGCCGCCATCTACGCTGCCCGAGCCAACCTGAAGCCGCTGGTCGTATCAGGTCGCGAGCCAGGCGGCCAACTGTCGATCACCACGCTGGTCGAGAACTTTCCCGGGTTTCCCGAAGGCATCGACGGCCCGGTGCTGGTTGAGAACATGAAGCAGCAGGCGCAGCACTTCGGCGCCGAATACGTCCACGGTTCGGTGATCGAAGCGGACCTCTCGAGACGGCCATTCCGGCTCAACATCGAGGGTGAGTGGGTTGAGACGCGCACGCTGATCGTCGCCTCCGGGGCCTCGGCGCGCTGGCTGGGTCTGGATTCCGAGCGGAAACTCATCGGGCACGGCGTCAGCTCGTGCGCCACTTGCGACGGCTTCTTTTTCCGCGGGAAGAAGATTATGGTGATCGGCGGCGGCGACTCGGCGATGGAAGAAGCCATCTTCCTCACGCGCTTCGGCGAGGAGGTCGCCATCGTCCACCGGCGCGACCAGTTCCGCGCGTCGCGAATCATGCTCGAGCGCGCGCAGCAGAATCCGAAGATTCTGTGGGTCACCAGCGCGGTCGTCGACCAGGTGTTTGACGTCGAACAAGGCCATGTCACGGGCGTCGAATTGCGCGATGTGAGGAGCGGCAAGACCTGGCAGCGGCCGGTCGACGGCTTGTTCCTGGCCCTCGGGCACATCCCCAACACAGCCGTGTTCAAGGGGCAGATCGAGTTGGACGCCGACGGCTACATCGTCTCGAAAGGCGGCGCCCGAACCAGCGTCGAGGGCGTCTTCCATGCCGGCGACGTCGAGGACCGCACCTACCGCCAGGCCATCACCGCCGCCGGAGCCGGCTGCCGCGCCGCCATCGAAGCCGAGCGGTTCCTCGAGGCCGAAGGACGCTGAGCCGATGTCTCCTGAACTGGCGCGCGCGCTCGACCGCTGGCGGAAAGCGGAGCTCATCGACGAGGACGTAGCGGCTCGCATCCGCGCTTTCGAGGAGAGCCGCGCCGGCGCGGCGGGCCGTCTGCGCTGGCCGACGGCGCTGGCGGTGGCCTTTGGAGGACTGCTGTTCGCCGCCGGTCTGCTGCTGTTCGTGGCCGCTCACTGGGATGGACTCTCGCCTGCCGCCCGGGTCTCGCTCATCCTGGCGATGGTCGCACTCTTCCATGTGGCCGGCGCGTTCTCCTCCCCGCGCTCGAACGCTTTTGCGATCCTGTTTCACGGACTCGGCACGGTCGCCCTGGGCGCCGGCATCTACCTGTTCGGGCAGACATTCAATCTCGCCGAGCACTGGCCCACCGGCGTCCTGCTTTGGGCAGTGGGCGCCTGGGCCGGTTGGCTGTTGCGCCGCGACTGGGTGCAGATGACACTGGCTGCGCTGCTGACGCCGTATTGGCTGGCGGGCGAATGGCTGGTGCGGACTGAGTCCGCGCATCGTACAGACCGGATTCTCATGGCCGGCCTCTTGCTGCTGGCCTTCACCTATCTCTCCGCGCGCACGAGTTCCCAGGACAGCCCCGGCCGCCGGGCCCTGGCCTGGATCGGCGGTTTGGCCCTGTTCCCCTGCACTGTCATCGCGGTTGTATCTCACGCCTTCTACAGGTGGAACAGCACCGATCCGCGGGATCTATCGATGGAGATCCTCGGTTGGGTGGCCGCGATCGGCCTCCCCCTGGCAGTGGCAATTCTCTTGCGCCGTCAGGCCGCCTGGATGAACGGCGTTGCCGCGCTCTGGGTCGCCGTTTTGTTTGCCATCACGGAACGCGGATTCGACACGGATGCCTGGTTGGTCTACATCTGGTGCGCGCTCGGTTCGGCCGCCCTTGCCGCCTGGGGCGTTTTCGAAGGCCGATCCGAGCGCGTGAACCTGGGAGTCGCGGGCTTCGCTCTCACTGTGTTGTTCTTCTACTTCTCCGCCCTGATGGACAAGCTGGGCCGCTCCGCCAGCCTGATCGGACTGGGCCTGCTGTTCCTGGCCGGCGGCTGGGCGCTCGAACGGACGCGCCGGCGGCTGATCGTCCGCGCCCGGGGGGAGAGACTATGAACAGCGTGCAGAAAGGCCTGGTGTTGGCGGGTGTTCACCTGGCGCTGGTGCTGAGCATCGGTGGCAAGCTGCTCTACGATCGCGCGACGCTCCCCCGGGTGTGGGTGCGGAGCGCGCCCATAGACCCCAACCTGCCGATCCGTGGCCGCTATGTCAGCATCGGCATCGAGGCCTCCGCCATGGTCGTGAAAAACACTACGACAGAGTGGACCACTGTGACGCTCTCGGTCGAGAACGGTCAACTGGCAGCACACCCCGCCGCTCCAGGCACGGGTCAGCCTGCCTGGCTGACGACCCGCCAAGGCTCGCCCGTGGCGCGGCTTCAGGAGCCGGTCGCCTACTTCATCCCCGAGCATGTCCCCGATCCCTCGCGCCGCGCCGCCGGTGAGGAACTCTGGGTCGAGGTCACCGTACCGAAGAAGGGTCCGCCGCGCCCCATCCGCCTGGGAGTCAAGAAAGCCGGCACACTCACGCCCCTGGACCTCTGACCAGCGGGACCAGCGCCCTATTCCGCCGTCCGCTTCTTCTCGTAGGGCTGCTTGAGGTACTTCGCCGCTTCTTCCTGGGCGCGCTGGGTATTGTCTTTGGTGCGCATGGCGAGCGTGTATTCGTTCACCGCGCGGTCGCGCTGGCTGGTGATGTCGAAGATCTTGCCCAGGTTGATGTGGGCCCAGACCTCGGTCCACTTGGGATCGAGGTCGCCGTTGAGCGCTTCGCGGAATTCGTTCGCCGCCGACTGGTAGTTGTTCTGGAGGAAGAACACCTCGCCGATGCGGTAATGCGCCAGCGAGCTGTTGCGGTTGACTTCGAGCGCCTTCTGGTATTCCTTCAGCGACTCGTTGAAGTCGCTGACCTCGGCGAACTGCTCGCCGTGGCGGATGCCCACCGCCACGCGAATGGGATCGCTGAACCGCAGCACGCGGTTGTTCGGGTCGAGCGCGAGCGTCTTGGGCTTGCCGAAGGTGTCCACCACGAACTCGGAGGAGGTGCCCACCACTTCGACCGTCTTCTGCTCCGGGTTGCCCTCGGTCTCGATCTTCAACTCCACCGGCATGCGGAAGATATCGAGGTCCTGCGAGACCTTGCCCATCACGCGGAAACCCTTCTGCGTCCGGTAGATCGTGTACTCGAGCTTGAACTCCGGGGCGCCGCTCGACTCGATCCATTGGAGGAAAAAGTACTTCAGGTTCTGCCCCGAAACGGCTTCGGCGACTTTCTCGAAATCCTCCGTCCGGACCGGCTTCCAAGCGTACTTGTCCGGGAACTGGTTCAGCAGCTTCTGGAAGTTCGCATCACCCATCACGTAGCGGAGCATGTGCAGGACCGCCGCGCCCTTGCTGGCGGTGACGGCCCAAAACTCGGGCGAATAGTCCTCCAGGCGAGGCGTCTGGATTACGGGGATATCGTTCATGGTGAGCGCGTCGATGTAAACGTCGCGCGCTTCGGCCTCCAGCGCCGACGGGCCGTTGACGTGCTCCAGGTACAGGATCTCGGAGTACCGCGCCATGCCGTTGGTGAGCCAGAGATGATTGCGCGTGGCTGCGGAGACCAGCGATCCCCACCACTGCCGTGAAATCTGGTTGGCCAGCAACCGCGTGTTCGGCTGCTTGCCAATGCCTTGCGGGGACAGGAACAGGATCCCCGGCGCGGAGTAACCGTTCGGTGCGCCCTCCTCGGTCTCGATCAGGGTCAGGTTGGCCTGAAGCGGCAGGCCGTAAAGGCTGGTCAGGTAGGACATCACCTTGCCGGTCTCCTGGCCATACGGCCCCGCCATCGCTTTCTCCGTGCCGCGGAAGTACAGCCAGGTGGTGACGCCTTCGCTGGAGATCTGCGCCGGGTCGCCTTGCACCACGGCGATGCTCCCCGGGAACGCAGGCTTGGTGAACTGAAAGCTGTACAGCACCTTGTCGCCGGCCAGCGGCTCCTGCCTGGCGATCCCCGGAGCAATAACCTTGTAGCCCGAGGGAACCGTGATGCGGATGTCGGCGGTGTACCGGTTGGCGCTGTAGCCGGCCACCGGGAACCAGCGCCCGGGATACAGCAGGTAGGCGAAATCCGGATGGATCGTGGCGAACTTGATGCCGAACACCGGAGAGTCCTCGTTTCCCGTGAGCCGCCCGTCGTATTGGAAAACCAGGCTGGTCGGCCTGGCCTTCGCCAGCGGCTCGGCAAAGCTCACGCTCACCGACGAGGTCTGCGGCGCGCGGGTCGCCGAGACCTGCCGCCCGCTCTCATCTTCGACCTTCGAAACATTCAGCGCGTTGTTCAGCTCAAACTCGGCCGAGGTGGTGTAATCGTCCTGCGGAACGAACCGGACCAGCACCTTGGCGGCAAGTGTCTGCATGCGCGGGTTGACTTCCGCGTCGATCTGGTAGTGTGCCACCTCGATGCGCGGCTGGCGCTGCTGGGCCGATGCCGCCGCCGCAGTCATCAGGAATGCCAGCCCAATCCATGTATTGCGAGCCATTCGCTCTCTCCCCCAATCACCTCAGGAACTCTTGGATTATACGGGTCGCCCGGTCCATCGGATCGTCGCCGCCCGAGAGCGCAGCCGCAACCTCTGCGAGGCCTTGCCGCATTTGGTCGCGCGCGCCGGGATCGTTCAGCAGCCGCAACGCTTCGGCGGCCAGGCGCTCCCCCTTCATTTCATTCTGCATCAATTCGGGGACGACCGTCCGCCCCGCCACCAGGTTGACCATGGAATAGTAAGGCACTCGGACCAGGAACCGGCCCAAAAACCAACTCAGCCCCGTCACCTTATAGAAGGTAACCATGGGAGTGCCGAGGAGGGCCGCCTCGATGGTCACCGTGCCGCTGGCGGCCAGAGCCAGATCGGCATGGGCCAACACGTCCCACGTTTCACCTTCAATTACTTGGATGGGCGCGCCCGAAATGCGTTCCCGAAAAAGTGCAAAACCGGGGGCGGGCGTGGCAAGCACGAACTGGGCCGCCTGCTTCCGTAGGATGGCGCCGGCGGCCTCGAGCAATGCCGGCAGGTGGCGTGCCGCCTCCCCGCCGCGGCTGCCCGCAAGCAGCGCCACAATCGGCCGGTCCGCCGCAAGGCCGTGCTTCTTCAGGAAATCCTCCTTCGAGAGCGACGGCCGGATCAGGCGCGAGAGCGGGTGGCCGATGTAGGTCGCCGGAATGCCATGGTGCCGGAAGAACTCCTCCTCGAACGGAAAGATGCACAGCAGGTGGTCGATGACGCGGCGCATCAGCGGGATACGGCCCTTGCGCCAGGCCCACACCTGCGGCGCAACCAGGTACACCACCGGAACGCCGAGCCGTTTCACGCGGCGCGCCACCCTCAGGTGGAAGTCCGGGCTGTCGGTAAGGATCGCCAGGCGCGGACGTTCCCTTCGCGCGGCCTCGACCAGCTTGCGGTATTGGCCGTAGATCCGCGGGATGTGCGCCAACACCTCGACCAGCCCGACCACCGACAGGCGTTCCGACTCCACCACGGCCCG
>Ga0187882_1000884_pt1 | contig 31729 bp, 28 predicted proteins | sample June2016WEW_19_1_3_FD_132991 | JGI IMG/M metagenome (GOLD analysis project Ga0187882, IMG submission 132991) | Peatland microbial communities from SPRUCE experiment site at the Marcell Experimental Forest, Minnesota, USA - June2016WEW_19_150 | ecosystem: Environmental > Terrestrial > Soil >... | reverse complement strand
TGCGATCGTAGGCACGAGCCGACAGTCCGAGCTTCGTGATCGCGCTCTCCATCTGCTTTTCGCACTCGGCATCAAGCCTGCAAAATCGGCGCAGCGTCCTCGGCGTCATCTGCGTGTTGCAGATCTGACCGAACGGGGACAGACGTGCGCTTTGAAGCCGGCGCGCCTCCATGATGCGCGCCAGTATCACCGAGGATTCCTCCGATTTTTCATCTTCCCGCAGCTCCTTGTACTTCACCGCCGGCACCTGAATGTGCAAATCGATGCGGTCGAGCAGCGGTCCCGAGATCCGCGCCAGGTAACGCTGTATCATCGCCGGCGTGCAGGTGCATACGTGCAGTGCATCGCCGTGAAAACCACATTGGCACGGATTCATCGCGGCAGCGAGCATGAAGGAGGCCGGAAAAGTAAGCGACATTGACGCGCGGCTGATCGTGACCTCGCCGTCCTCGAGCGGCTGCCGCAGCACATCCAGCACGTGGCGCTGGAACTCGGGGAGTTCATCCAGGAACAACACGCCGTTGTGCGCCAGGCTAACTTCTCCGGGACGTGGCACCGTGCCGCCTCCGATCAATCCCGCGTTGGAAATTGTGTGGTGCGGCGATCGGAACGGCCGCGTCCCGATCAGGCCGTCCTTCTCCGAAAGCAGGCCGGCCACCGAATGGATCTTCGTCGTCTCGATCGCCTCGTCGAAGTTCATCGGCGGCAGGATCGTCGGCAGACGGCGCGCCAGCATCGTCTTTCCGGATCCCGGAGGACCAATCAGAATGATGTTATGCCCGCCCGCCGTCGCGACCTCCATGGCGCGCTTGGCCTGGTATTGCCCTTTGACATCCTTGAAATCGACCGCATAGCTGCTGCTCTGAACCAGAAGCTGCTTGCGATCGATGATCAAAGGAATCCAGGGTTCCCTGCCGTTGAGCAGCTCGACCACATGGGATAGCGAGCGGGCAGCATACGCCTTCACCCCATCCACCACCGCAGCCTCGCGCGCGTTTGCCTCCGGAACGATCAGATGGCCAATGCCCCGCTCACGAGCCATCACCGCCATGGAGAGTGTTCCTTTGACGGGACGTACCGTGCCATCCAGCGAAAGCTCTCCCAGGAAGAGGAACTCGGACAGGTTTTGCGTGCGCACGCACCCCGACGCCCCCAGAATGCCCACTGCCATGGGAAGATCAAACGCAGAACCTTCCTTCTTGACGTCCGCGGGAGCGAGATTGATGGTGATGTGCTGTGGTGGGAGCGGGTAGCCGCAATTGCGCAAGGCGGCCTTAACGCGCTCGCTGCTTTCCTTGACAGCCGTGTCCGGCAGGCCCACGGTCATCAGGTTCAGCTTCTGACCTGAGCTCAGGTCCACTTCCACCGAGATCGGGTAGGCGGTGATGCCGAAAACGGCTGCTGATTGCACTCGGAAGAGCATGGGTTGGCATAGCCCCTTTTCTCTCTATCCAACTGTCATGCCCTTGTTTTGAGCGAAAAAATCTGGCGCGAGGAGACGCAGCTCCCCTTCTCAATCCTTGGCTCTGCTCGCCCGCTCGCTCCTCGGGCGGGGCGGCAGGGGAGCTTCTTCAGCGGAGATCGTGGAATCTGCTTCCATGCGTTCCTCCGGGCTGCAGCAGGTGCGGCACACCCTCCTAATTGCACGAACACCCAGGAGTCTGATATGAGGCGAAAGGAAACCATTCTTTGCAGGCTCCTGACGAAGGAGATCCGTGCTCAGATACTTTTTGTTGTCGTCCGGGAAAATTGTGACCACAACCGCGTCCGCGTCCAATTCCTCCTGTGCAATCAACGCGCCCAAGAAGTTCCCTCCCGCAGAGATTCCCACTCCGAGTCCAAGCTCGGCTGCGAGCTTTTGCGCCATGAGAATCGCGTCGCCATCGTCCACACTAATTACGGAATCAAGGCCCTGCAAATCCACGATGGGGGGGATGAATTCGTCAGAGATTCCCTGGATTCTGTGCTTCCCGACTTTGTGCCCGGTGGAAAGTGTCGGCGAGTTGGACGGCTCCATCGGATGGAGTTTGATCGAGGGCCGTTTTTCCTTCAAAAAGCGGCCGACACCCATGATGGTACCCCCCGTGCCGACACCGGCAATAAAGGCATCGGGATAGAGTGAATGCAATCTCAGCTGCCACCAGATCTCGGGACCGGTGGTTAGATAGTGGGCTTTGCAATTGTCCTCGTTCGCAAACTGACGGGGCAGGAAAACATCACCTCTGGAGCTAGCCAATTCCTCCGAACGCCGAATGCTTCCCCGAAACCCGCCTTCCTCCTTGCTGATTAAAACGATCTCGGCGCCGAGGCTCTTGATGAGATTGATCCGTTCCGCGCTCATCCAATCCGGCATGAAAATGACCACTGGATGACCCAGGGCCCGGCCGATGGCAGAAAAAGCTATTCCCGTGTTCCCGCTGGTGGCTTCGGCGATCACATCGCCGGCTTTCAGGTCGCCTCGTTCATCGCCTTGCTGCATAATGAAAAATGCCATCCGGTCCTTGATGCTGCCGGTCATGTTCAAGTTCTCGGCCTTTGCATAAAGCGTTCGCTTCTGGCCCCGGAATGAAAATTCGATCGCCAGCAAAGGCGTGTTGCCGATCATGGGAGCCAGATCGCGGATGCGGCGCTGATAGTCATGATTCAAGGTATGATTCCTCCGTTGCAACAAACTATGTCATTATTCTCGCAAAAACTCTGCCGGGCGATGCGCAAGCTGTTCAAGAGTCCACGGCGCTGGAGAATTGCCGAAGACGGCGAACACCTGTCTTGAGGTCTGCCAAACGCATCGCGAGCGAGCCCTAAGGATACCCCATTGGGGGGCCCTCGAGGCCTCAAAAAGATGCATGCAGCGCCGGCAGTTGGCTAAATGGGGGCCAGCGTGGTAAGGTAGAAACGGGTTGGCGCCGCAATCATCTGAGAGAAAAAGGGAGAGCAATCATGACGCAGAAGCATGACGCAGACTTGAACTCAGCAATCTATCGTGACAGGCGGAACAAGATCCGAGAAGCAGTCGGAGATGGCGTGATCCTTTGGCTGGGCCACATGCTGCAGCCGCGCAATTACACGGATAACACCTACCCTTTTCGCCAGAATTCGCATTTTCTTTATTACATGGGCCTTCAGGAACCGGACCTGGCGGTTCTTTCCTATGCCGACCGGGACAACGACATTCTGTTTTCGAAACCCACCACGATGGATGACATTATCTGGAGCGGCGCCAGCCAGGAGAGGCTCAACATGGCTCGCCAGGCGGGGTTCGATACCATCGAGGACATCGGGCGGCTCGGCGTCTACCTGACAAAGGCGCAAAGCCAGAAGCTGAAGATACATTACCTGCCGCCTTACCAGGCTTCGTCGCTCTTCAGAATTGCCGAGCTACTCGTAATCGAGCCGAGCGAGGTTACCAGCGGCGCTTCGGAACGGCTGAAGGAAGCGGTGGCGCGCCAGCGTCTCATCAAATCGGAAATCGAGATCAAGGAGATCGAGGGCGCGTTGCGCGTTACGGATCACATGCACCGCAGGGCGATGGCTGTAACCAAGCCCGGGATTTTCGAATTCGAGGTCGCGGGGGAAATCCAGGCGGTCGCCTTGCGTGAGAACTTTCAGATGGCCTTCCCGCCCATTGTCACGGTCCGCGGACAGGTGCTGCACAACCATTCCTACAACAATCAGCTGGAGAGTGGGCAACTCCTGATCAATGATTCGGGCGCCGAATCCCCGAACGGCTACGCCGGGGATATCACGCGCACCATTCCCGTCAGCGGACACTTTAGCTCCACGCAGAAGGCGATCTACGAAACCGTCCTCGCCATGCAGCTGGGCGCCATCGAAGTGATCAAGCCGGGCATCACCTTCCGCGACGTGCACCTCAGTGCCGCCCGGATCCTCGCCGAGAGGCTCAAGGACATGGGCTTGATGAAGGGCGCCCCGTCATCCGCAGTGGAGGCAGGCGCCCACGCCTTGTTTTTCCCGCACGGGCTCGGACACATGATGGGCCTTGATGTGCACGATATGGAAGACCTCGGAGACGTGGTCGGTTATCCGAAGGGCGAGAAACGCAGCGCGCAGTTCGGTCTCAACTTCCTGCGCATGAGCCGACCGCTGGAGGAAGGATTCGTGGCGACTGTCGAGCCGGGGATTTATTTCATTCCCGCCCTGATCGATAAATGGGCGGAAGAAAAGCAGCACCGCGACTTCATCGCATACGAAAAACTGGACGCCTTCCGGACTTTCGGCGGCTGCAGGATCGAAGATGATGTACTGGTCACCAAGGACGGTGTGCGGGTATTGGGACCCGGCATTCCGAAGACGGTTGCCGAAGTCGAGGCCGCCATGGGAAGGAAGTAGTCAGAAATTGGGGACGTCCCCAATTTCTCTAAGCATTAGGAATGCCGACGGCGTCGCGGACCTGCCGCACGAGCGGGCGCGTCACCAGGCGCGCCTGCTCCGCTCCGTGGCACAACACTTCTTCCACATACTTTGGCCGGCTTGCGAGTTCTCTCCGCCGCGCCCGCGCATCGCCGAACCGTTGCATGTAGTGATCGAAAATCGCCTGCTTCACTTCCCGATAGCTTAATCCGCCACGTCGGAAGCGGTCCGCCCATTCCGCCTGTTCCCCGCTCGTGCAAAACAGCTTCAGAATGGCGTAGAGAGCGCTGCGATCCGGATCTTTGGCATCTTCCACCCTCGTGGAGTCGGTCACGATCGAATAGATCTGACGTTTGATTTCCTCGTCGCTCGCAAACAGCTCGATGGTGTTGTTGTAGGACTTCGACATCTTGCGCCCATCGCGTCCCGGGACCACGGCTACAGCCTCAGGTATGTAAGGCTCCGGAAGAGTGAGCACCTCGCCGTAGGCGCTGTTGAAGTATTGCGCGATATCGCGGGTGATCTCGACGTGCTGCTTCTGGTCCTGGCCGACCGGCACGAAGTTGGCACGCACGATCAGAATGTCGGCCGCCTGAAGGACCGGGTAGGCAAACAGCCCGTGGTCGGCAGGAATTCCCTGCGCCACTTTGTCCTTGTAGGCGTGCGCTCGCTCCAGCAATCCCATCGGGGTTACCGTAGTCAGCAACCATTGCAGCTCGCAGACTTCCGGAACATCGCTCTGGCGATAGATCGTGCAGCGCTCGGGATCCAGGCCGAGAGCCAGGTAATCCGCCGCAACCGCACGCGTCATTTCAAGCAGCCTAGCAGGGTCGCGCAATGAAGTCAGGGCATGATAGTTGGCGAGAAAGTAGTAGCATCGGAATCCTTTGTTGAGGAACTCCAGATACTGCTGCACGGCTCCAAAATAGTTGCCCAAGTGAAGATTTCCCGAAGGCTGTATCCCGGACAAGACTACCGGCTTTGCCTGGCTTGAGGCTGCATTCACCACGTCTGTCCTCCTAGGAAATGCCCTGCTTCTTGCGCAGGAAAATGGCGATCACCGCCGAGGCCAGGATTCCCGTTACGATCGTTCCCGCAGCACCCTGGCATGCCTGAATCAGAGGCGTTTGCAGGGCCATTGCAATCCCGATCTGTGCTTCGGTCTGTCCCGCAGCCTTCAAGGCCATAGTCTGCATGGCTTTGATTTCCCCGATGAGATTCGGGGCCAGCACCGTCATCAGAAACAACGCATACGCAAATACAAAAACTGCAGCAATCAATGAGGCAAGAGTGCCGAACAGCAACTGTTTCCCATATTTGTTTTCGGCTGCGGTCTTCCTCATCCCCCATATCAAAATGACGATCTGAATGAGAATCACCAGGTAGAACAGGCTGAATGTGCGTGGGTTCGTCAGCCATCCCGAAGTCACCATGATCAACTGCCAAGCGGCACAGAGAACGCCGATCATGAGCCCGACTTTCCATGTGGATTTCATCGCGTATCTCCTCGCAAAAGTGTTTGGTGGCCCCGCAAAAAGCTCGTATCGCAGTTCGACAAACTAAAGGTGAAACCCGCGTTATCGGTCCCACCATCCACCGATATACACTCCCCATTCTAACCGAAAAGCATTTCAAAAGGGGACTGTCCCCTTTTGAAAAATGGAAGTACTAAAATGCGGTGTTTATTGACATTTGTTTTGAGGGCTCCTATACTGCTTTTGCATTTCAGACTAGATTAGTCCTGTTTTGAGGATGAGGGGCTTATGCTCAGGGTCACTAAGCTGGCGGACTACGGAATTGTCATCCTGACGCATCTCGCCAGCCATGGGGGCGCGACGGCCAATGCGCGGGATATCGCGAGCGAGGTCCACCTGCCGGTTCCTGTTGTGAGCAAGATCCTCAAGTCATTGGCACGACATGGGTTGCTGGAATCTCACCGAGGCATCAAGGGAGGTTATGGCCTGGCTCGAAAGCCGGAGGCGATCACCATAGCTCAGATCATCCTCGCGCTGGAGGGCCCGATCGCCGTCACTGAATGCAACGACAGAATTCGGGGCGAGTGCGGCCTTGAAACGGGATGCCCGGTCAGCACAAATTGGCAGCGGATCAACCAAGCCATCTATCAGGCACTCGAGACCATCACGCTTGCCGAGATGACCCGACCGCTCCGTCGGCCGCTGGTTGGCATGCCCAGCCAGACCGGGTCGAGCCCATTCCAGGTTCTTTGACGGAGCGCATCACTCCGATATTGGGAGAAGTCTTATGAGCAGTACCGCGGAAAACATCAATGCGCTGGCGAGCCAGGAGTACAAGTACGGCTTTGTGACCGAGATCGAAGCCGATACGGTGCCGGTCGGCCTGAATGAGGATGTCATTCGTCTTATCTCAGCCAAGAAAAACGAGCCCGAGTTCATGCTCCAATGGCGGCTGAGGGCTTACCGCCACTGGCTCACCATGACCGAGCCGACGTGGGCAAACATCCACTATCCCCGCATCGATTATCAGGCGATCAGTTATTATTCGGCACCCAAAACGAAGGGGAATCCGAAAAGTCTCGACGAAGTGGACCCGCAGCTGCTGGAAACCTACGAAAAGCTCGGGATTCCGCTAAGGGAACGCGAGCTGCTCGCGGGCGTCGCTGTCGATGCCGTCTTCGACAGTGTTTCCGTAGCAACCACGTTCCGGGAGAAACTGGCCGAGTTGGGGATCATCTTTTGCTCCTTCTCGGACGCGGTTCAAAATCACCCGGATCTGGTTCAGCAATATCTCGGCTCCGTGGTTCCGTACACCGACAATTTCTTCGCCACTCTGAACTCGGCGGTTTTCACGGACGGCTCATTTTGTTACGTCCCCGAAGGCGTGCGCTGCCCGATGGAGCTGTCCACGTACTTCCGCATCAATGCCGCCGCAACCGGCCAGTTCGAGCGCACACTTATCATCGCCGACAAGGGCGCGACCGTGAGCTATCTGGAGGGCTGCACCGCCCCGATGCGCGACGAAAACCAGCTCCACGCAGCGGTCGTCGAGTTGGTTGCACTGGATAACGCCAGCATCAAGTATTCGACGGTGCAGAACTGGTATCCAGGAGACAAAGAGGGCAAGGGAGGCATCTACAATTTTGTCACCAAGCGCGGAAAGTGCCAGGGCGTGAGTTCGAAGATCTCGTGGACGCAGGTTGAGACCGGCTCGGCGATCACATGGAAATATCCGAGCTGCCTTCTGATCGGGGAAAACTCCATCGGCGAGTTCCATTCCGTGGCCCTGACGAACAACTATCAGCAAGCGGACACCGGCACAAAGATGATACACATCGGTAAAAACACACGGAGCACGATCGTCTCCAAGGGCATCTCGGCCGGACACGGGCAGAATACTTATCGTGGCATGGTCAAGATCCTCAAAGGCGCCACAAATGCCCGGAACTACTCCCGCTGTGATTCGCTTCTGCTGGGGGACAAGTGCGGCGCCCACACGTTTCCTTATATCGAAGTGAAAAACCCGACAGCGCAGATGGAACACGAGGCGTCGACTTCGAAGATCGGCGAAGATCAAATTTTCTATTGCCAGCAGCGTGGGGTCGATGCCGAGGCGGCCGTGTCCATGATCGTCAACGGATTCTGCAAAGAGGTATTTCGCGAGCTGCCCATGGAGTTTGCCGTGGAAGCGCAAAAGTTACTGGGGGTGAGTTTGGAGGGGAGTGTCGGTTAGTGGGATTCCAGCGACAGGCACCTATTCAGCGGGTTGGGTGTCAGCAGGCATTATCCGTCAGCCGAACCCATTCGCGGACAATTACTCTGATGCGTCCCGCGACGCATCCCGCAAATAAAACGCTTTTCAGAATCTCCCATCGAGAGGAAACATGCTGGACATCATAAATCTGCACGCGAAAGTGGAAGGGAACGAGATTCTTCACGGCATCAACCTCAGCATCGCCGAGGGTGAAGTTCACGCCATCATGGGTCCCAACGGTTCAGGCAAAAGCACTCTTGCAAACGTGCTGGCTGGACGCGAGGGTTATGTCGCTACCGAAGGAAGTGTCCATTACGACGGAAAGAACCTGCTGGAAATGGCCCCTGAAGATCGGGCGCGTGAAGGCATCTTCCTCTGTTTCCAGTATCCGGTTGAGATCCCCGGAGTCAGCAACATGTATTTTCTGAAGACGGCGTTGAACGCCATCAGGAAGCATCGAGGCCTAGAGGAACTCGACGCCATGGATTTCCTACAGCTCGCCAAGGAAAAAATGAAGCTGGTGGAAATGGACGAGGCACTCATCAACAGAGCTGTCAACGAAGGATTTTCGGGAGGAGAAAAAAAGCGCAACGAGATTTTTCAGATGGCCGTGCTGGAACCGAGGTTTGCCATCCTCGACGAGACCGACTCGGGACTGGATATCGATGCGTTGAAAGTCGTCGCCCATGGGGTCAACAGCTTGCGAAGGCAAGACAGGGCTATTCTCGTGGTCACCCATTATCAGCGCCTCTTGAATTACATCATTCCTGACCAGGTCCATGTGCTGGTGGACGGGCGCATCGTCAAGTCAGGCGGCAAAGATCTCGCTCTGGAGCTCGAAGAGAGAGGTTATGGTTGGGTCGAAGACAAGGCTGCAAACCGGAGACTGGTGGTTTCCTGAAGAGGGGGGTGTGCGATGACCGCAGACACTGGGAAGACTGAAGCCTGGCTCTCTGATTTCGCCGTGTTTGAGCGCACGGCAGCCGGCAAGAAATATCCGTGGCTCACGGCGCTCCGCAAGGATGCCATCACCCGTTTCGGGGACCTTGGATTCCCGACCACCAAAGATGAGCAGTGGCGTTACACGAGCGTCGCCCGGATCGCCGAGGGATCTTTCGCGCCGGCACGGGCGGGAACGAACGGCCTCACCGCCGGCAAACTGGCCAATTTCATTTTCAGCGATATCGACTGCTGCAATCTGGTTTTCGTGAACGGTTTTTATTCCGCGGATCTCTCCACTCCCGGAGCGCTTCCCAAGGGAGTCAGAGCCGGCAGCCTGGCCACGGCGCTGCAGAGCGAACCGAAGAAGATCGAACCTTATCTTGCGCGCCACGCCGACTGGCGCGGCAACGCGTTCGTGGCTCTGAATACCGCGTTCATTATGGACGGCGGTTTCGTCTATCTCCCTCCTGAGACGACTCTGAAGAAGATCATCCATCTGCTGTTCATTTCTACCGCAGAGGCGGCTGCGACCGTAAACTGCCCCCGAACCCTGATCGTCATCGGGAGCGCCAGCCAGGCAAGCATCGTCGAAAGCTACATAGGGCCATTCGGCGGCAATTACTTTACGAACGCGGTGACCGAGATCATCGCCGGAGACGGCGCCCATGTCAGCCACTACAAATTGCAGATGGAAAGCGACGAATCCTACCATTTCGGATCCATGCAGGTGGAGCAGGAGGAGGGCGCGGACGTTTCTTCCCACTCGATTTGCCTCGGCGGGCAACTGACCCGAAACGACATCAACGCGGTCATGGACGGAGAAGGGGGCGAGCTGACCTTAAACGGGTTGTACCTGACCAGTGGCCGGCAACACGTCGACAACCACACGTGCATCGACCATGCCAAACCTCGCTGCAGCAGCCGGGAGTTGTACAAAGGCATTCTCAACGACCAGTCGACTGCAGTCTTCAACGGGAAGATCCTTGTCCGCCCGAATGCACAGAAAACCAATGCGAAGCAAACCAACAAAAACCTGCTTTTGTCGCGGGACGCGCTGGTCAACACCACGCCGCAGCTGGAAATTTTCGCCGATGACGTCAAATGCACCCACGGCGCCACCATCGGCCGCCTGAGCGAGGAAGCGCTCTTCTATTTGCGCAGCCGCGGGATCGGCGAGGATTCCGCCAGGGCATTGCTGACCTATGCGTTCGCCAGTGAAATCGTCAGCACGGTGAAGATCAAACCTCTACAATGCCAGCTCGACCTGGTGCTGCTGGCGCGTATGTCGCAGTCCGAAGGGGTAGATTTGTCCCTATGAAAAGCGCGAATAAGATTCCCTTGATGGAACGGGGCGCCGGATTAGATGTGCAGAAGATCCGCCGCGATTTTCCTGCCTTGCACCAGGATGTCCACGGCAAGCCCCTCGTCTACCTCGACAACGCCGCCACGAGCCAGAAGCCGCAGGCGGTAATCGATGCTCTCGTCGGGTTCTACACTAAAGACTGTTCCAACATCCATCGCGGCGTGCACCTCTTGAGCGAACGGGCCACGAAGGCATACGAGGACAGCCGGATGAAGGTGAAGCACTTCATCCGTGCGGGACACGAGAAGGAAATCATCTTTGTGCGCGGTGCCACCGAGGGAATCAACCTGGTTGCCCAGAGCTACGCCCGGCCGCTCCTTCAGCCCGGTGATGAAATCCTGATTTCCGCCATGGAGCACCATTCGAACATCGTTCCCTGGCAGATCGTCTGCGAGGAAAGAGGCGCCTGCCTGCGCATCATTCCCATGAACTCGCACGGCGAGCTCGAGATGGACCAGTATGAAAGCCTGTTGAGTTCCCGCGTGCGGCTGGTCGCCGTCACGCAAGTCAGCAACGCGCTGGGTACCGTGAACCCTGTGAGGCGGATCATCGAGCTGGCCCATGCACGCAATATCCCCGTCCTGCTCGATGGCGCGCAGGCTGTTCCTCACACGAAGGTGGACGTCGCGCAACTCGATTGTGATTTCTATGCCTTTTCAGGCCACAAGATGTACGGCCCCACGGGCGTAGGCGTGCTTTACGGCAAGGCGCATCTGCTCGAGGCCATGCCCCCATATCAGGGCGGCGGCGACATGATCAGCTCCGTGACTTTTGAGAAAACGATTTACAACCGGCTGCCTTACAAATTCGAGGCCGGCACGCCCAACATCGCCGGGGGCATCGCCCTCGGGGCCGCTATCGATTATCTCCAGGAAATCGGCATGGATCGGATCGCGGCATACGAGCACGACTTGCTGGTGTACGCCACCGCGGCGTTCGCGCCGCTTGCCGGAGTGCGCTTGATCGGCACCGCCAAAGAGAAGGCAGGCGTGCTATCCTTTGTCGTCGATGGCGTGCATCCGCATGATGTCGGCACTATCCTGGACCAGGAGGGCATCGCCATTCGCACAGGGCATCATTGTGCACAGCCGGTGATGGATTTCTTCCACGTGCCGGCGACGGCCCGAGCCTCCCTGGCGTTCTACAACACCCGGGAGGAGATCGACGCCCTCGTGGCCGGAATTCGAAAAGTAGCCGAGGTTTTTTCCTGATGCCGGACCTACGCGAACTTTATCAGCAGGTCATACTTGACCATCACAAGAAGCCACGAAATTTCCGCGTTCCCGCCGATGCCAACAAGCATGCGGACGGCTTCAATCCGCTGTGCGGCGACAAAGTGACGGTGTATGTCCGCATCGAGGACGGCGTGGTCCGAGATATTGCCTTTCAGGGCTCCGGCTGCGCCATCTCCACGGCTTCCGCATCCATGATGACGGAGTTTCTGAAAGGAAAATCGGAAGTCGAAGTGGCCCGGATTTTTGAGCGCTTTCACGATCTGGTCACCGGCAAGAGCTCTCCGGATGCGGATGCCTCCAGCTTGGGCAAACTCGCCGTGTTTTCCGGCGTTCGTGATTATCCGGTCCGAGTCAAATGCGCCACGCTCGCGTGGCACACACTGCGGGCTGCCTTGGACGGCAGCCAGGAGACCGTTGCAACGGAATAGCGCTTATGGACTTTGGAAAGTTCTTCAAGAAGAAACAGGACAATCCCGCTCCCGCCATCCAGCCTTCGCAGGGCGCAGAATCGCAGGGACAGAGCCATCCAGTACAGGCTGCCGGGCCTGAAGAGGTTCAGGCAGGCGTCATCGAGGTACTGCGCACAGTCTACGATCCGGAGATTCCCGTCAACATTTACGAAATGGGTCTGGTGTACAACATTGATGTGGATCAGGGCGGCAAGGTAAATATCCGCATGACGCTCACTTCTCCCGGCTGTCCCGTCGCCGGGTCTCTCGTACCTGAAATCGAAGGCAAGGCCGGCCAGGTTCCAGGCGTAACCGCTGCCGTTGTCGAACTGGTCTGGGATCCCCCGTGGGATCCGAGCATGATGTCCGAGGCGGCCAAGCTCCAGCTCGGCATGTTTTAACTTCGAGACATCTTTTCTCGTCTTTCGTGGGTTGGGTGGCTGTAAAATCCTTGCCATGTCCGTTCCCATCGAAGAGGTTCTGCGCAAATACTGGGGATTCGACGGGTTTCTGCCGCTCCAAAAAGAGGCCATGGAATGTGTCTGCGCAGGACGCGATTCCATCGTCATTCTCCCCACGGGAGGGGGAAAATCACTCTGCTTTCAGGCGCCCGCGTTGACGTTTCCCGGACTCACGCTGGTTGTTTCCCCGCTGCTGTCCCTGATGAAAGATCAGGTGGACGCGCTGCTGGAATCCGGCGTCGCGGCCGCACGGGTCGACAGCTCCATCTCACAATCCGAGAGGATCGAAACTTTCAAAAAATTGCGGGCCGGCCGGCTCAAGCTTTTGTATGTATCGCCCGAGCGGCTGGTGATGGAGGGGTTCCTCGACCTTCTCAAGAATACGGGTGTCTCTTCGGTCGCGGTCGATGAGGCTCATTGCGTCAGCATGTGGGGTCACGACTTCAGGCCTGAGTATCGCAAGCTGAGCATCCTCAGAGAAGCGCTGCCGGGCATTCCTATCGGGGCCTACACCGCCACAGCCACCGAGCATGTGCGGCGCGACATCGCCGAGCAATTGAACCTGAATCAGCCTCAGATCTTTGTCGGGAAGTTCGACCGGCCCAATCTCATCTATCGCGTGCGTCGCCGCACCAACTCCCTCAAACAGGTCCGTGAGGTCCTGGACCGTCATCGGGGCGAGTCCGGAATCGTTTACTGCATCCGCCGCGCGGACGTCGATGAAATGAGCCAGGCGTTGGCCGGCCGCGGCTATCGCGTAGCGCCCTATCATGCGGGAATGACTGACGAAGATCGCAAGAAAAGTCAGAATGCATTTATCGAAGATGAGGTCGAAATCATCGTCGCCACCGTCGCCTTCGGCATGGGCATCGACAAGTCGAACGTGAGATGCGTCATCCACGCAGGCATGCCCAAGTCGCTCGAGCACTACCAGCAGGAGAGCGGCCGCGCGGGACGTGATGGCCTGGAGGCTGAGTGCTTTCTCTTCTATTCCGGCGCGGACTACCTCACCTGGAAGCGAATCCTGGAAGAGTCGGAGCCGCAGATGTACGAAATCGCGATCGAGAAGCTCGGGCAGATGTATCGCTATTGCAGCGGGGTCGCTTGCCGGCACCGCGCGCTCGTAGGCTACTTTGGACAAGACCTGGGTACCGTGAACTGCCACGCATGCGACATCTGCCTCGGGGAGGTGGAAGGTGTTCCCGGCGCCCAGGTGGTGGCGCAAAAGATTCTGTCCAGCGTGTTGCGCCAGGGGGAGCGCTTCGGCGCCGATTACACCGCGGGTGTGCTCATTGGTTCGCGCGAGGAACGTGTTCTCTCCAATCGCCACGACCAGCTCACCACGTACGGAATTCTCGGAGAAGAGACCAGGTCAGCCGTGCGCGACTGGATCGAGCAGTTAATCGAGCAGGCGTGCCTCGACCGGGTTGGCGAATATGGCGTGTTGAAACTCACCACCAAGGGTCGCCTCACCCTGAAGGGACAGGAGCGGCCTCTCCTGCTTGAGCCGGCTAAAAAGAAGGCCGCGCCCAAACCTCCCGCGATGAAGGACTCTTGGGAAGGCGTTGACCCAGGCCTCTTTGAAGAGCTGCGCCATCTGCGCAGAAACCTTGCCCAACAACGCGGGCTGCCCGCCTACATCATCTTCGGTGACGCCTCCCTGCGCGATATGGCCCGGAAGCGACCTTCCACCGCCGCGGGGTTCCTGAGAATCAACGGTGTGGGAGAAACCAAGCTTCAGCAATACGGGGAAGTAATGCTGGACACAATCCGCCGATACTGTCTGGCTAACTCCCTGGATCTTGATGTGTTTCCCAACCGCAGATGAGCGCGGTCGATCAGACTGTGTGGTTGTGGCTGCAAGGGAGATTTAGCAGCGATACAGAACGACATAAATTCTGCCGCATGCTGGACCGTCTTATGTTATCTGAATTCCGTGAAGCACACATGAGAACCGGAAAGCGATTCTTGGTGCCCTTTAGTATGATTTCGTTGTCATTCACGCCCGAAATGATCTTTCGCTTGCGGCATTGCTCATGACGCTCTGCACAGCGTTCGGTTATTCGTAGCGGAGGGCTTCGATCGGATCCAGATGCGCGGCCTTGCGCGCAGGCCAAACGCCGAATATCAGACCGATCGAGACCGAAACCACAAGGCCCGTGATTACCGCCCATAAGGGAATGCTGGCGGGTAACGAAGGCCACAGAACCATGATCAGATAACTCACGCCAACCGCCAGGATCACGCCAAATATTCCACCCACCCCTGTAAGCGTCATGGCCTCGACTAGAAACTGGAAAACAATATCTCGCCGGGTTGCCCCCACGGCCTTGCGCACCCCGATTTCCCTTGTCCGTTCCGTGACGGACACCAGCATGATGTTCATCACGCCGATGCCCCCGACCAGCAGGCCGATGCTCGAAATCGCGATGGCGATCAATCCCACCGATGCCGTAATCGCATCAAACTGCTGAATCATCAAGTCCGCAGTCGTGAGGTCAAAGTTGTCCGGATCACTCGGCTTGACCCCGCGCCTCCTGCGGAGCAGGCTTTCCACTTCGTCGAGAGCGTTGTTGAGTTTGCCTTCATTGGCTTGAATAAGGAGGAAGTGCTTATCCTCCCAGGGCATCATTTTATGGAACGACCTGTATGGGATCAGTACGGCGCTGTCCCGCGACGTATCCCCCATCGCTCCCGCCTTGCTTTTCTGGGTGACTCCGACCACGGTGTAGAGGCGGCTGTTGATCAGGATCCGTTTCCCGATAGCGTCGCTGTGCGGAAACATGGCGTCCCGGACATCGGGCCCCAGCACCACGACGCTCATGCCATGAGAGTCCTCGGAGTCCGTGAAAAAGCGGCCGTTGTCCACCACGACGTTTGCCACGGCGGCATAGTTGGCGGGAACGCCGCTAAAGGAGTAATTGCGGGCGATATTGTTCTGGTATTGGACCGAGACCCGCGTGGCCCACGGGAATCCCTGCCAAGTCACGTCCTTTACAGATGGGCATTGCTCCTTGATTGCCAGCGCGTCTGCAACACCTAGGGGTTTGCGCATCATCTCCTCTTTGGGCCTCCGGCCTCCGATGCGCGGCCCCATCCCAAGATGGAACGCGAAGATGTTGTCGGTGCCGAACTCCTGGACCATGCTGATGATGTTCTGGCGCATGCCGGTGAGGATCGAGGAGATCACCACGACGGTAAGCACTCCGATGATGATCCCGAGAACCGTCAGGAACGATCGGAATTTGTGGGCCAGGAGCGTCTGCATCGCCATGGCCATGTTTTCTCTTCCCTGAAAGCCGTTCATGACTTACTCTCTTGCCAAGGCGACGATGGGATCGAGCTTGGCCGCCCGATGGGCCGGATAAATCCCGGCGACCAGTCCAATCCCGCCGGAAAAGAATATCGCGATGACCGCGTAGAAGACAGTAATCGCCATCGGAATGGGAGTTGTGGCGCGTATCACGATGGCGATGACGTAGGCCAACATCAGCCCCAACAACCCACCGAGAGCGGCGAGCAGCGAAGATTCGATCAAAAACTGGAGCATGATGTCGCGGCGCCGGGCCCCGACCGCTTTCCGCATGCCAATTTCGGTGGTTCGCTCCGTTACTGTCACCAGCATGATGTTCATGACCACGATTCCCCCGACCACCAGCGAAATCAGGGTGATCGGCGTCACGACAGCGGTAATCGCTCCGGTAAACTGGCCGACGGCGTTTTGTATCGCATCACTCGCCAGGATGTCGAAATCGTCATCCTGATTCGGATGTAGCTTGTGGCGAGATCTCAGGATCACACGCACCTGATCCTCTGTCGGTTCGAGAGCCTCGGCGGATGGGGCCTTCACCTGGAAATTGACGCTGCGCTGCTGGAATACCTTCATGAAAACTGTGTAGGGAATGTAGACGTTGTTGTCCAGCGACTGGCCGAAGAAAGTGCCGTTTTCCTGCTCCACGCCGATCACGTTGAACTGATTGCCGCTGATACTGATCTGCCGGCCGGAAACGTCCACGGATCCAAAAAGCTCTTTGCGGATCGCCGCGCCGATCACCGCCACCGGACGCACGTGCTGGGTATCGAACATAGAGACGAACCGGCCCTCCGCCACGACGAGCTCCTGTATCTTGGGCGTATCCTCACTCACACCACGCACGTTCGCGTCGTAGAAGGTGCGGTTCCCGCTCTTGGCATCCGCGGTGCTGCCCATGGTGGGCGATATCGCGGCGCAGTCGTCACAACGATCCTCGACAGCGCGCATATCGGGCAAGTAGAGCTTCTTGTTGCGCTTGATGACCTTGTCGTAGTCATCTTGGGACATGTTGATGCGGGCGATGCGAGCCACCCGGAATGTGTTGCTTCCCAGAGTGGATACCAGGCGGTCCTTGACGTAATAGCCCAAGCCCTCGATCGCGCCGCCCACCGCAACCACAGAGGCTACTCCTATGATGATTCCAAGGAGAGTCAATATGGACCGTAGCTTGTGGGACCAGATAGAGTCGGCGGCAATGCGGAGCGCTTCCCAGAGGGTCGCCAGTGGACGCAATACTCGATGGCCGCGAGACGACCGGTCCTCGGCGGAGGTTATGCCAGCGTCGTGTTCATGACGGGTTTCATTCATTTATCTCAAACCTACTCCGGCCAGGCCTCTCAGCGCCGGCCAACAGATTAATGATACGAAAAACGAGCCCCTAAGGTTCTGAAATAAGGAGATCTCCGTAAACCTTTCGAAACAGACATGGCTGCATAATGACCGATGAAAGATAATGGCCGTGTACGGTTCCGGACCGCAGTGGGATTTTCTTGGGTTCTGAGTCTATTCGACAAATTCCGTGAGCCCTGCTCAGCCTTTCTTCGCTGCCACAGGGATCTGAAGCCAGGCGCCGACTTTCAGAGAGCGGGGCGATTGGATGCCGTTTGCCTTCTGGAGGGCGCTAACCGAAATCCCATAACGAGCGGCAATCGAGCTGAGAGTTTCTCCGGACTTGATCTGATGGCGCGCTCCTACGGCCGGCTTCCCTGAAGGAGCTTCCAAGTGAGCGGATGCCTGGGGGACGTTGAGCCAGGCACCGGCGCGCAACGACGCGGCGGATTCAAGCTTGTTGGCATTCTGTAGTGCGGCTACCGCAACCCCATACCGTTGGGCGATGGAAAACAACGTCTCGCCCGCTTTCACCTGATGCCGGGTCTGGAAGGCCGCGACCTGCGCAGCCGGATGGGCCGCCGTTCCTTTCGTGGGAACCATCAGAGTGCCTCCCACACGCAGTAACTTCGGCGAGCTGAGGTTGTTCGCTGCCTTGAGGTCTTCGACGGAAACCTTGAAGCGAGCCGCGATCGCCGTGAGTGTGTCTCCCGGCTGGATTTTGTAGTGCCCGTCATATTCAGGATCTGCCTTGAGGTCCGCCGCCGGCATACTGGCCAGTTTTTCGGTCAGATCAACACCCATTCCCTCCGGCACGTTCAGCTCAAAATGAGGATTGTCCGGAGGAGTGTAGAGGGTCTTGAGCGAGGGATTGAGATTCCTCAGAAGATCCACCGAGATGTCCAGAGCCTTGGAAACAGCCTTCAGATTCACACGCTTCGGTACCGGGACGCGGTCGCACGCGAGCGGCGGCTCGAACTCCAGGGAGAGGCCATATTTCTCGGGGTTGTGCGCGAGAATTATGCTGGCGATGATCAGCGGAATATGGTTCATGGTTTCTTTCGGCATCTTGCGCTTCAGGCTCGCCAGGCTCCAGAAGTCATTGACGCCGCTCTTGTCGACCAACCGCTGCACCGCGCCCTCGCCCCAGTTGTACGCGGCGAGAACCAGATTCCAATCGTTGAACATGGAATAGAGGTCGCTGAGATAATGGGCGGCCGCGCGCGTGGATTTCTCCGGATCCGAGCGCTCGTCCACATACTTATCGACCTTCAACCCGTACCGGATCGCGGTGCCCTTCTCAAATTGCCAGATGCCCCTGGCGTAAGCGGTGGATACGGCGTTGGGCTTGAAGAGGCTCTCCACTTGCGCCAGATACATCAGGTCCAGGGGCAACGACGCCTCGCGGAAAACCCTCTCGATCATTTCACGATAGCGGCCGGAGCGTGTCAGGCCGTCGATAAAAATCTTGCGTCCGCGGCTGCGCCAGAAGTTGATCGACTTCAGCACGCTCTCGTTGACGACCACCGGAATGTCGTAACGCGTATTCAGAATATCGGCTTCGACGGCATCCCTGAGCATCGGATCGACCCGGATCGGAATCAGGTCCAGTTTCTCGAGCTCATCCAGAACCGCCGGTTCGGGCTTCTGCTCCCCATTACCATCGGACCACAAGTAGCGCGATTCGTCCCGCTGGATCTTGTGAATCAGATCCTGAAAAAAGCTGCCCAGAACCGGTGTGGAAGAGAGATCCCATTGAGACTGCAGAAGCAGGTCCACCGCCTGGTCGAAAGCCCGTCTTGCGTTCGTGGAATCCCCTGACATGATCAGATTCGATCCCTCGATGTACCGCGTCTCGCTGGTGCGCATGACATCGATCATCTTGGGGGGAATGTCCGGATTGTCCAGCAAGTACATTTCTACGGTAGGGGTCTTGTCCCCATCGACCAGTGAAGAGGTTGCGCTGAGGATCATTCGCTGGGTCCGCGCAAAGGCCAGTGCCGGAACCAATAAAATGCATAGTCCCACACGAACATGGATGGGCCGTAATCTCATCATGGTTTTGCAGTCGGACCGGTTACTTCTTGATCTCTGAGGCCTGCGCAGTGGCTGTGAAGTGCCCGGTCGTCATCAGAGTTTTTGCCTCAGGCATCAGTTCCAGGGCTTTCTGTACCTGAGTGTCTCCCTGAATGTATATCCGCCAGCCTTCCTGGAGCCCGAAAGCTGAATTATAGACTTCCTGCTTGAGGCGCCTCTTGATGAATTCGACGTTGTCGGAGATATCCTGACCCGTGAATTCAATCATTTTGCCATGCAGGAACTCTTTGAAATCATCCAGGATTGGATCCGTGACATCAAACTTCCAGGACGACGCCGAATCGTCACGTTGCGTGGAGGATTTGACCTCTTCGTTCTTGACCGGTAAGCGAAAATTGCTGGCGGCCGGTACCTGCCCCGAAGCAAGACGGCGCGCATATTCGAAAAATACATCCCTCGAAACCAGAAGCGTCTCGAAGCGATTGAGTTCACGCAATGAAACGTTGATATCCGGCGTAATTCCGCCGCCGCCAAGAACCTGGCGGCCGCTGTCGGTAGATTTTACTTCACGCTTGATATTCTCGTTGCCGCGTGCATCCGGCAGATTGTAATAGTCAAATGCCGAGCCTGAGTAGTCGCGCTGAATCAGACGACCGCTGGGAGTATAAAAGTGCGCCGTCGTCAGGGCCATGCCGGAGTTGCTGTCCATGCTGTAAACGGATTGAACCAGTCCTTTGCCGAAACTGGTTTCCCCCACGATCAGCGCCCGGTCGTGATCCTGCAGCGCACCCGCCACAATTTCCGAAGCGCTCGCGCTGCGCTTGTTGATCAACACTACCAGCGGCATCTGGATCTTTTCCAGGCTGGGCGCACGGTAGAGATGATTGGAGCCCTGCATTCTCCCCTTGGTCGAGACGATCGGTTCGCCCCTGCGGACGAACATGTCCGACACATCGATGGCCTGATTTAAAAGTCCGCCCGGGTTGTCGCGCAGATCTATGATGAGGCCGGAGAGTTTGTTGGCGTTGAGTTCGTCGAGTTTCTTCTTCAGTTCATCGAACGTCGTTTCGGCGAAGTTCAGGACTTTGACGTAGCCAATGCCTGGCTTGATTTCAAACGCATAAGGAACCGTAACAATTGGAATCTCGTCCCGTTCCACCGTGAACTGCAAGGGATTGCGCACTCCTGGTCGTTCGATGGTGATGTCCACGGTCGTCCCGCGGGGACCTCGCAGGTGATCCACGACCTGATCCTGCGTCCAATTGTCGATGCTTTCGCCGCCCACTCTGGTTATCACATCTCCAGCCCGCAGACCGCGCTTTTCAGCAGGCGATCCCACGGAAGGAGGCTCCACAATCACAACCCGCCCGTGATCGCTCCTGGGCATGAGCGTTCTTACGCGGATCCCGAGGCCATAATACTTGCTCACCTGATCTTCCCGCAGCCGTGCGAATTCCTTCGGATCGAAGAAGCTCGAATGCGGGTCCAACATGCGGAGCATCCCTTTGATCGCACTATAGACCAGCTTGTCCGTGCTGACGTTGTCAACGTGGTTCTTCTGAATCGTGTCGAGAGCTTCCGTGAACTCAACGATAAAGTCGTTGGGAGAAGCCTGCGGTTGTGCCTGCACTGCTGAAGCCTTGCCGCCGAAGATTCCACCCGCAAGGGAAAACGTCAGTACAACGAGGAGAACCAAGCCTGCAAACCTATGCTTCATAAAGGGATGACTCCAATTCTGGCGATACAAGCTAAGGCAGTATAGCACGCAGTTACCAGAAGAGACAAGGCGAACATTCCCCTCGAAATTGCCGGGCCGTACCCTCCAGCTTGACTTGCCGATTACCCTACCTTAAACTCTTTACCATGCATTAGAGTGCTCGGGCGCGGGCAAAGAAAGCAGGTATCATATGGGTAATCTGGGAATGCCGGAGATCATCGTCATATTCATCCTGGCGCTGATCGTGTTCGGGCCGCGAAAACTGCCGGAGATTGGAAAATCTCTTGGAAAAGGGTTGGCGGAGTTTAAAAAGGCATCGAATGACCTGAGGCGCACTTGGGAAGAGGAAGTCCGCCTCGACAAAGAGAAGGAAGAAATGAAGAGCCTTCTCAAGGAGTCCTCCCTCGAACCCGCAGTAACCCCCACCGAAACTGCAAAAGAACCTAAATGAAGGACACTACGACCGAGGCGGAAACAGAAACCGGCCGGCCTGAACCAGAACCAGAATCCGGCAAGATGTCCTTCCTCGAGCACCTCGATGAATTGCGGCGTCGTCTGGTGAGGATCGTCACCTACCTGGGAATTGGCTGCGCCATTTGCTTTTACTTTTGTAAGGGAATCTATCGGTTTATCTCGGTTCCTATCACCAAGGCCATGCCTGCCGGCGGGCACCTCGTCTATACAAACCCCACCGACCCGTTCACAATGTACATAAAGGTAGCGCTGATTGCCGGGGTGTTCCTGACCATCCCTTTCTCCCTTTATGAAGTCTGGAAATTCATTGCGCCCGGCCTGTATCAAAAAGAAAAGAAGTATGTAATCCCCTTCATGGTTTCCTCGGTGTTTCTTTTTCTGGCGGGCGGCGCCTTTTGCTATTATTTCGTCTTGAGCCCCGCCTACACGATCCTCCTGCAGATCGGCGGCGAATTCACGCCGATGATTACCATCAATGAGTATCTTGACCTCACGCTCATGATGATTCTGGGCTTCGGGCTGATTTTCGAAATGCCGGTGATCATCGCTTTCCTCGCGATGTTCGGACTGGTGTCTGCCAGCTTCCTCTGGCGCAAATCGAAATACTCGATCGTGATCATGGTGACCATCGCTGCAATTCTGTCGCCGACCGGGGATGCCGTAAACCTCCTGATTTGGTCGGCTCCGATGATCATCCTCTATTTTCTCAGCATTGGGGTCGCAGCTCTCTTCGGCTGGCAGCGCAAGAAAAAAGGCAAGTTTTCGCTCTGGGATTAACGGTGCGATGCCGCACAACCCCTGAGCTTTGGGACGTCCTCAGGGACAGAGAAACTCCTGGACCAGACTCAGAATCTCCTCTGAGGTAGTAGCCGCATGAATCGCGGCACGCAGACGCGCCCCGCCGGGAATGCCCTTGGAGAGATAACCTCCCATGCGCTTCATCTTTCCAGTGGCGGCCGCCGATGGGACGCTCTCCGAGATACGCCGGAGGAAAGAGAGCATGAATTCGGCCTTCTCCTCCAACGCAACAGCATGCAACGAGTTCCCGCAAAGATATTCGTGACACTGCCGCATTAGCCAGGGATTGCCCAGAACGCCGCGCCCGATCATGACTCCATCCACGCCTGTTTCACGAAACATGCGCTCGGCATCCGCGGGAACGGTGACATCACCGTTGCCGATAATGGGAATACGCGCCGCTTCCTTGACGCGGGCGATCACACTCCAATCGGCGCTTCCGGCAAATAGATCGCAGCGCGCGCGCCCGTGTACGGCCAGGGCTTCGAGACCGCAATCCTCCGCGAGTTTGAGGACCTCGAGCGCGTTGACGTTGCTCCGGTCCCAACCGATGCGAATTTTCGCGGTCAGCGGAATCGTCACTGCCTTGCGCGTCTCGGTGAATATCCTCTCGAGGAGTGGAAGATCACGCAGCAGGTTGCTTCCTCCTCCCTGCTTCACCACCTTCTTAACCGGACACCCAACATTAATATCGACGATGTCGGCGCCCATCTCCTCAACCAAGGCCGCGGAGGTGGCCATGCGTCCGGGATCCGATCCGAAGATCTGGATGGAAACCGGACGCTCGCTGGCCTCGAAGCGCGTCAGACAAAGTGTGCGTTCCTGCCGGCGAGTCATCCCTTCAGTGCTGACCAGTTCCGACACAACCAGTCCGCAGCCGCCGAGCGATTTGACCGCTTGGCGGAATAAAGTGTCCGTATGCCCTGCGATCGGGGCAAGCACCAAAGGCGGATCGATTTCCACATCCCGGATCTTGAACAAAGGGATCTCCTCAAGCCAGGCAAAGTCCAAAAAAACCCATCAGAATTCAACAAATTGGATTTTTTTAACCAAATTCAAGTGCACCGCCGCATCCGAAAACTGGGTAACACCTAATAAACGTCGCACGTTACATTGACATCACATACAGCCCGTTAATTGGCATGCGAAGTGCATCTATCATTATGGTAATTTCCCGTGATCCAAGCTCAGCCTTGCGATTGATGGGCGTTAGTCAGGGGTTTTTCGCGGTCCCTTCCCGCGATGCCAGGGATCTCCTTAGTGACGCCGATTCATTCGGAGGCTGAGCTTGGAAACGTTTCCCTCCCTTTGGTAAGCTCTCAGGATCTCCAACAAGCTCGCGTGACCGCTTCGAAGTTACAGACCCTTAAGGTTAAATGTGTCCCCAACGCGGTTAGGGTCCAGACGATGCAGGCCGCATCGCCTTCCCCGGCTTCGCTGCAGAATGAGACGTTTCAGGTGCGGTTTGAACCCGGATCGCGGTTGTCGGACCCGCTGCGGGCTTCAGTTGCTTCAGGAGCCGCTGGAATGGATGGATCCTTCTGAACCGCGCCGTCCGCCACGAAGCGCTTCTCGACCGCTGCAACCAGAGCCTCCCCGGAACCACCGAAGTAGGTGCTGCAGATGTGTTCCAGGACCCCCTTGAAGACCTCATCCCTGCTCAGAGCGGCGGAATAAATGTATGCCTTTCCCTTCTTGCGCTGGTTGAGAATCCCTTTGCGGTACATCTTTTCGAGCACGGTCATGACGGTAGTATAGGCGAGCTTTCGCGCTGGATCCACTTTCTGCCAAACGTCCTTTACAGTCGCCTCTCCGATTGGCCAGAGAATCTCCATCAATTCAAACTCGCCGGGAGTCAGATGCGCAGACTTCTTCATTTGCCGACACCGATTTCCTGAAAATACTGAATATATGCGTCCTCTTTCAGCTGGGTGACGAACTTGTCGAGTTCCGGCTGGCGCTTCAGATTGAAGAGGTACTCTTTGATGTAATTCCTCACTTCCTCAAACGGGCGGACGACCGGCGGTTTACGGGAATCAACGCGAAAAATCGCATAGCCTTCGGGAAGCTTGGTCACTGCTGAAACGTCGCCTTCCTTGACGTTTGCGATCGCAGCGGTAATTTGCTGAGAAAGCTGGCTTATTTGGTAGGTCCCGATGCTGCCGCCTTTGCTGGCGGTAGGTCCTTTGGAGACCTGGCTGGCGAGTGCGGGAAAAGACTCTCCTTGCATGAGCCTGTCGCGGTACCCGCTGGCGAGCGCTTGTCCCTGGCTTCCATCGCCGGTGGCTGGGATTATGATCTCGCTGAGCGTCACTTCTTCGGCAGTCGAGAAGTCCTTGAGATGATCTTTGTAGAAGCGCTCCACTTCCTCAGCGAGCAGGGTAATGCGGGAGTCGACAAAATAGCCCACCAGATCCTGGACAATCATGCCCTTGCGCACGTCTTCGCGATAAGCAGTCATGGTTGTTCCCTGCTTCTCGAGGATGAGCTCGAATTCGTCCAAATCCTTGATGTTGTGGTCCTTGCGCTGCGCTTCGACATAGGTCGACACGCGCACGTCCATGCCGGTTCCAATGCCGAGTTCGTTCGCCTTCTGCAGAAACAGCTTATCCCTGACCAGGGTCTCGAGAGCCGCCTTTTCCGCCCGTTTCATCTCCTGTTCCAGTTGATCACCGGTATATTTGGTGGCGAGCTGTTCGCGCACTCCGAGCAATTCGTGAGTGACGTCGGAAAGGGTAATAATGTCATCGTTTACCTGGGCGACGATGCGATCGACGACCTTCGCAGGCACAGTCTGCGCTGACGCGATGCAACTTATTGCAATAAGCAAACTTACAAGATAAACCACTCTTCTCATTTGGGTTTCCCTCCATGGGCGGCGAGCCGACTTCCCGTATACTGGAAACTGAGTCTGTCCCGATCCAGCTCGACAGGCATCTGATTCGTCAAAGATGCCAGTTCCTTGTCGAGCGCCACCCTCTGCCGTTCCTGCAGCAGCTTCTCGTGTATCTGGCTCTCAACTTCGTAAAAGCGCTGCTGGTGCGCCAGAATCTTCTCATCTACTTTAAACGTATGATACCCGTACTGGGTGCTAATAGGTTTGCTGACGGTGCCGGGTGCCAGCGGGAAAATCACCTTCTCGAAATTCGGAGGCAACTCGCCCCTCTGGAAACTACCCAGGTCGCCGCCGTCGGCCGCGGTAGGCGCCTTGGAGTAGAGTCGTGCGAGCTCGGCGAAATTCTTGTTGTGCTTGGCCTTGAGAGCAGCCTGAATCTTCTGCGCCTGCTGCGCGCTGTCGACAAGGATTTCGCTGACGTGAACCACATCGTTGGAGACAAATTCGTCCAGGTGCTCCTTGTAATACGCCTCGCATTCCTCTTTGGTAACAGCCAAATTCTTAAAGAGATAATCGTGCAGGTATTGCTGTATTTTGAGGCTATCCATCAGGCTCTGGGCAATATCCTGGTTGTTCCCAGTTCCACTGCTGTTCCCATCGGCGCTCTGTGTTAGTTTCTCGCGCATGGATGCCAGCACCTGTGGATTGGCCTCGATTTTCAAACTCTCCGCTTTGCTGAGCAGCAACTTTTCCTCGATAAACGAGTCGAGAAGTGCCGACATTACGCCGTCGGAGGCAGCGGAATTTCTGAACTCGTTCAACCGGCTTTGGAAAAAACTCTCAAGATCGCTCTGCGTGTATCCCTTGCCTCCAACACGTACCACTGCCGTGGTGGCGCTTTTCGCGGGGGCCTTATCTCGCAGTGCGCAATTCTCCGCACCAAGCATCGCAGGGAGGAGAATCAGGCCGAGCATGCGCCACGGTCTGAGAGGCATAGCAAAATCTCCAATTCCCAGCATTCACCACCAACGACAAAAATAAAATGATAGCGAATGGCGCCGCCAAAGTACACAGCATACGGGGAATGGTCACGGCCCCAGCGAAGTCGCAGGACTTGCTACGAATATGGGGACGGCCACCTTGGACCACCCCCGGCGCGCCGGGCAGGAGTGTGCGAATACTCCACGCCCACGCCCCCGATTCGGTATAGAATGGGCGCGCGTTGCACGGTTGGAATCGAGGGAGCAGACGAGGAGAATGTACAGAACACTTACAATTCGCGAATCGGCTGCTGACACCCACCCCAAAACGCATCTCATTCGAGCTATCTACTAACCTATTGACAAGCATCGATCGGAATCTTGTCGTGAGGTGCCAAATGCGCAGAATGTTTCTCCTGTTGCTTAGCCTCGGTTTTACTGTCCCAGGCCTTGTCTCTCAATCTCCGAAGGCGATTGACCCTGCTAACATGGACGCTAGCGCAAAAGCCTGTGTGGATTTCTATCAGTACGCCGACGGGGGATGGATCAAGGCGAACCCGGTGCCGGCGGACAAGAGCCGCTGGGGTGGTTTCGAGCAATTGGCCGACCGCAATCGGGATGTGATCCAATCCATCCTCAAAGAGGTGAGCGCAAAGAGCTGGCCGAAGGGAAGCATCGAACAGAAGGTGGCAGATTTCTACGCCAGCGGCATGGACGATGCGGCCATCGAGAAAGCCGGGACCGCGCCGCTGAAGCCCTTTCTGGCCGAAGTGGATCGCCTCAAGAGCGCCAACGAGCTTGCCGCACTGCTGGCAGACTTGCGTCTTAACGGCTTGGGCGGCAGCTTCGGTTTCTCGGCAGCCCAGGACCCCAAGGACAGCGCGCACTACATCGGAACTCTGAGCCAGGGCGGGTTGGGGCTGCCTGACCGCGATTACTACTTGAAGGAAGATCCGAAGTCCAAAGAGATCCGCGATAAGTATGTTGTCCACATGACGAACATGTTCGAGTTGGCCGGAGAGAACCCTACCGCCGCCGCAGCGGATGCCGCCGTCACCATGCAACTGGAGACCACGCTCGCAAAGGCCAGCATGACTCGAGTGGAGAACCGCGATCCTCAAAAGACCTACAACAAAATGACTCTTGCAGAGTTGGCGAAGCTGGCGCCGGCCTTCGGCTGGGAAGGCTACTTCGATCAGCTCGGCGTAAGGCAGGTGTCGGACTTGAATGTCCGCCAGCCTCAGTTCTTAAAAGCCTTCGCTGAAATGAGCGCGACCGTTCCGGTCGAGCAGTATCGGGCTTACCTGCGATGGCGGGTAATTAATGCGATGGCCAATTCCTTGACGAAAGCTTTCCAGGACGAGGCCTTTGCATTTGACGGAAAGGTGCTCAACGGTGTTCCCCAGCAGGAAGAGCGCTGGAAACACGTACAGTCCGCCACGGATCGCTCTCTGGGAGAGGCGTTGGGGCAGCTCTATGTGAAAAAAGTTTTCAGCCCTCAGGCCAAGGCCCAAATGGTCGAAATGGTTGCGAATCTCCGTGCAGCGCTCAAGGAACACATCCAAAAGCTCGATTGGATGGGTCCGGAGACCAAAGCCCAGGCGCTCAAGAAGCTCGACGCCTTTGGTGTCAAGGTGGGTTATCCAGACAAGTGGAGGGATTACTCCCAGCTCGAGATCGCCCGGTCTTCCTACGCGGAGAACCTTCTGCGAACGCAGCGCTTCGAGACAGCGCGCAACCTTGCGAAACTTGGGAAACCGATCGACCGCACCGAATGGGGAATGACGACTCCCACCGTGAACGCTTACTACAACGCCAGCATGAACGAAATCGTGTTTCCGGCCGGCATCCTGCAGGCGCCCTTCTTTGATCCGAAGGCAGATGACGCGGTGAACTATGGAGGAATCGGCGCCGTGATCGGCCACGAAATGGGCCACGGTTTCGACGACAGTGGGAGCCAGTTCGACGGTGACGGGAACCTGAAGAACTGGTGGTCCGATGCAGACCGCAAGGCCTTCGAGGCCAGAACCGGCCTGATCGTAAAACAATTTGATTCTTACGAAGCCCTGCCGGGCGAGCACGTCAACGGCAAGCTCACTCTGGGCGAGAACATCGGTGACTTGGGCGGACTCGAGATTGCTTACGCGGCCATGCAGAAGGCGCTCCAGAAGAAAGGCAAGCCTGCTCCAATCGACGGCTTCACTCCCGAGCAGCGTTTTTTCCTGAACTGGGCGCAAGTTTGGCGCGAAACCATTCGTCCGGAGGCGTTGCGCGTAATGATTAACACCAATCCGCACAGTCCCAACAAATTTCGGGTAATCGGCCCCCTCAGCAATTTGCCTGAGTTTTATCAGGCATTCGGCTGCGCTGAAGGCATGCCCATGGTTCGCCCAGCGGCAGTCCGTCCCAAGATCTGGTAACCCTATTTCTATTTCGGGGACAGGCGCCATAACCTCGAATTTATCCCGGGCTGGCCTAGCTTGTGCGCTTTGGAATTTCGAGGTTATGGTGCCTGTCCCCGAAACTCGTGAATTGCAGAAATTCGACCGGTGCGCCCTGGCAAACGACAAACGCAACTAGAACTCCCGCGGAAGGACTGTTCGGTTCGATGATGACCTTCTGACCGACCAGTTCAGCCTCTAGATCATCGACCTCGAAGGCCACATGAGGAACCGTCTTCACAAGATCCGGAAGAGGGCAGTCGGGCTCGTAACGCATCCACTGAATCCCGAACGGGTTCCGTTCGTGGTCAGTGCAGTGACATTTGTACGCTTGCAGATAGGTCTCTCCGGGTTGTGGCACCGTTGTCGGGATTCCCAGATGATGATACTTTCTCAATTATCCCCCTGCTTTCGCGCTTCCAGCGAGTTGACGCGAGCGCGACGGTGCCTCGTCAGCTGCGCCGGTACACATCCTTTCGAAGGCCAACCTTTACCACAACAACGATCACCTCGTCGTCCTTAATCTCGTAGATGATCCGATGATCCCCCTGGCGCATCCGGTACCTCTCCTGTTCCGAAAGCTTCTCGATACCTGAGGGCCGAGGATCCCCAGACAAGAAATCAATGGCGGTGAGAATCCTTCGAAGGTCCCGATTCGGAATTCGACGCAGATCATGAGCTACGGATTTACGGAAGATGACTCTATATTTTCCCATGCTTCTTCAGGTCGTTCAGGAGTTGTTCGTAGCTGATCAGCGGTTCCTTTACTCGCTCCTCGAATGCAGCCAGATCCTCTTGGTCCTCCTGCAGAGCCTGTCGTACGGCGTTGTTTACGAGATTGGAAATCGAGCGTCGCGTATGCGCAGCCTTCAGCCGCAGAGCTCGATGCAGTTCGGGTTCGAAGTAGATTGTAGAACGAGTAGCCGCATCGCTCATGGATCAAGTCCTCCGGCCCCAAGTGTAACGCTATAACATTATAGCGTCAAAACGCTAAAACGTTATGATGAAGCAAAGCAGCTGATCTGCTACGGCCGGAGATCTGGAAAACTGTTAAGGCTCCTGCAGGTTCAACCGGTGATTCGAAGTTCTTTGCGGATTCCCTCTGCGAGCCACTGGCGGATTAATGTCTGGTAGGGAATAGCTTTCATCGTGGCGATTTTCTTCAGGGCTAGGATTTGCGCCGGATCGAGCTTGATTGATATGTTCTGCAGACGGCGAGTTCTCTTGCCCTCAAGGATCTGCCGGCGCAATTCCTCCTCCAGGCTGAATTCGATCGCGCCCTCTTCCAATTCCGGAAGCACGCCTCTGCGATCGTAATATTCGGCGATGCTCTCTCTCACGCGTCCCATGGCTCAATCCTCGCGGTGATTGCGGTAGTAGCGGCGTTCGGCTGCGCTCATGTCCCATCCCGTAATAACTCGTGCCATAGCGCCTGCCTTCATTTCAAACACAATTACGAGAAGCCTGCCCGATTGCGTGCGGCCAAAAGCCGCATAGTGCCCCCGCTTGGTCTTGCGAAACACCGGCCGGCCAACGAACACTTCCTCGGCCTCTTCGGGCTCTATGCCGTGGCCGAGCGCGAGATGCAGAATATTGCCGTCGTCCCACTCAAAAGCGGAAATACGCATCAGGCTCTCCTGGTAATACAATACATTACTTTCACTTCGTGGTCAAGAACGCGGCTTAGGGGGTCATATCTTTGAGATTTGACATTTGGCAAAGAATCAAAAATTAAAGATATAACCACCTTGTGCGCGGCTTGGGGGAGAATTCCGGATACGTTCCGCGCTGACTGATGCTATCCTCTGCCCTGGTTTTTTGAATCGATTGACAATCAAATCCTCGGAGCAAGGGTGAATATGAAAACAAGACGCGCCGCTTGGTTTCTCGTTTCCACTCTCTGCCTTTTGGCACTTGCTCCGATCCTGCTCATTGCCGCGCCCCAGGCCCAGCCGCCCGGGAAGTTCCAGCTCCAGGAAGCGACCATCGCCAGTGTCCATGCCGCGATGAAGGCAAAGCAGCTGACCTGCCACGACCTGGTTGATCAGTACCTCAAGCGCATCGACGCCTACGACAAGCAGGGCCCCGCGCTGAACGCCATCGTCCAGATCAACCCCGACGCCCTGAAAGAGGCGGATGCACTGGACCGCCGTTTCGCGCAGGGCGGCCTCACAGGACCGCTCCACTGCGTTCCGACCATCGTCAAGGACAACTTCGAGACAATCGGCCTGCAGAGCGCTGATGGATCTCTGTCGCTTAAGGGATTCGTGTCGAACAAAGATGCTTTTCTCGTCAAGCGGATTAAAGCGGCAGGCGCGATCATAATCGCCAAATCGAACATGGCCGAGTTTGCGTTCAGCCCGCTCGAGACGGTGAACTCGATCCTCGGCACGACGAAAAACCCGTACGCGGTGGATCGTGTCCCGGCCGGGTCGAGCGGCGGCACGGCGGCGGCGATAGCGTCCAACTTCGGTCTGGTCGGCCTCGGGTCGGACACCGGCAATTCCATCCGCGGGCCGTCGTCGCACAACGCGCTCGTCGGCATCCGATCCACGATGGGTTTGACGAGCAGGGCCGGCGTGATCCCGCTGAGCTACCTCGCCGATGTGGCCGGGCCGATGGCGCGGACGGTCGCGGACGCCGTCGCGGTATTCCAGGTAATCGTCGGCGAGGATCCGGATGACCCGATGACGGCGCGCAGCCATGGACGGGAGATACCAAACTACGCGGCCGCGCTCGTGCGCGACGGCCTGAAGGGTGCTCGGATCGGTGTGCTGCATCAGGCATATGAGCGCGGCAACCTTCCCGTCTACGAGGATATCGCCAAGGCATTTGCCAAGGCGCTCGAGGATCTGAAAGCGGCGGGCGCGGAGATCGTCGACCCCGCGCGGGTGGATCTCAGCCAAGTCCGCCGCGGCCAGGGTGCCAACAACTGCCGCGGATTTAAGTACGACATCAATGAGTATCTGGCGAAGCAGGGCGATCGCGTTCCGGTGCACAGTCTCGAGGAGATCATCGCGTCCGGCAAATTTCACGAGTCGGTCCGAGGCCGGCTGGAACAGGCCCAGCGCGGCGCCTTGGAGGGTCCGGAGACCGATGCCTGCAAGGCAGACGCGGCCTATAGCGAGGCGTTCGGCGCCGCCGTGATAAAAACGATGGACGACTTGAAGCTGGATGCGTTCGTGTATCCGACGTGGAGCCAGCCGCCGCAGCTCATCGGCAGCGTGAATCAACAGCAGGCGGGCGACAACAGT
>Ga0187882_1000882_pt1 | contig 31750 bp, 20 predicted proteins | sample June2016WEW_19_1_3_FD_132991 | JGI IMG/M metagenome (GOLD analysis project Ga0187882, IMG submission 132991) | Peatland microbial communities from SPRUCE experiment site at the Marcell Experimental Forest, Minnesota, USA - June2016WEW_19_150 | ecosystem: Environmental > Terrestrial > Soil >... | reverse complement strand
TTCCAGCGAACTCTTGAAGACCAGGGACTTGACGGTCTCGCCGGTAGCAAGCAGAATCGGCACAACTGGAACGGGCGTGTCGAACTGGATCTGCTGGGTGCTGGGTGTGGACACGGTGTTGGGGGGTGAGGGGTGCCCCACCGACATAGCCACGAGGTCTGGCCGGGGATCTTGCTGAGACCTCGACCACAAGTTCTTGGCCGGGTTGAAGCCCAGCCCATAGATCGTTACATCGGAATTCATCGCCCGCCTGACGATTTCATTCTTGCCCATCTCGCTGCCGATATCGTAGCCATCCGAAAACACCACGACCACCCGCCGGTCCTCCTGGTGCTCTTTTTGGAGCGGGATCTGATCCAGCATTCCCAGCGCCCGCACCAGCGCATCGTCCAGGTGCAGCCCGCTCCCCCGCCCGCTGAGCTTGCGGAGCGCTGCATCCAGCTTGTCACCATTGCGGGTGAAATCCTGCACCAGATTCACGTGGTCACTGTAGGTAATCAGCGCCACCTGGCCCTGGGGCCCCATCAGGAGCTCGGAAAACATCGAGCCGAGCGGGCGGACCTCGTCGAGCAAGGGCGCGGTCGTGTCATTCGTTTCCACCACGATCACCAGGGCCACCGGGTGGATTTCGGTTCCAAACTGCTTGATCTGCTGCAGCGCGCCGTTGTCGTAAATCTTGAACTCATTCTGGTCAACGTCGTAGACGAACTGTCCGGCCGAGTCAAATACCGTCACCGGGGTCGTCACCAAATGGGATTCCACCCGCAGCGTCGTAATCGCCTGGGTCGGATCGGCCGACTCCTTCTTCGGGGCGTTCGCCGCGGGGCCGCCGCTCGCCGTACCTTGTTGCGCCTGGATGGTCCCGACCGAGCCCGGCTCGGCCAGCACGCCGACGAGCGCCAGGCAAGCAGCCAAGCGCAGAAACGCACGGAGCCACTTCAAATCCATGAACAACCTCCCCAAACCCGCCTTCCTCTTGGATGACCGCCCGGCCTCGAGCGTTGCAGCACTGATTTCTCAGGCCGCTTCCTTCTCCTGGCAGGTTGATGAAAAACGTCCTCGCGGCCTCTCACCGGGTGCGCTGCCGCACGGCTTCGTAGAGCACCACGCCCGCCGCCACCGACACGTTTAGGGAGCTCATGGGCCCGCGCAGCGGGATGTGCGCCAACTGGTCGCAGGCCTCCCGCACCAAGCGATGCAAACCACGCCCTTCGCCCCCCAAAACCAGCACGCACCCTGTGGAATAGTCAAGCTCAGTATAAGACCTCGGCGCCTCGGCTTCCAATCCATACACCCAAAGGTTACGCTCTTTCAAGTCCAGCAAGGTCCGCACCAGGTTTGGGACCCGCGCCACCTTGGTGTGCTCCAGAGCGCCGGCCGCCGCCCGCGCCACAGCCGGTGAAAGCCCCGCCGCACGCCGCTCGGGAATCACCACGCCGTCCGCCCCCGCCGCCACCACGGTGCGCAGGATCGCCCCCAGGTTCGCCGGGTCTTCCACGCCATCCAGCGCCACCAGCAGCGGCCGCTCCGCACCGGTGAGAATCTCGCTAAGGTCATCATAGGCCTTGGGCGTGCACACGGCCACAACGTTCTGGTGCTGAACCGTGCCGGCGGCCCGCTCCACCGCCGGGCGCGGCGAAAAACGCAGCCCAATGCCCGCCGCCCGGCAGGCGTCGACGACCTCCTGCAGCCGCGGATTGTGGTAACCCTGAGTAATCATCACGTAGTCCACCGAGCGCGTGCGCACCGCTTCCCGCACCGCATGGATGCCGTAAACTACCTCCAGCCGCTCGCCGCTTTCTCGATGCGACAACGCCTTGACTCCTCGTTAAACGGGCGCTCGCCGTGCTGCGGCGCCCCGCCCCTACTCGATCACCGAACCTTGGTTACGAGACACCTGGCGAGGTTTCACCTCAGACTGGCGATCCGTGACCCCTCACCCAGCCGCCGCCGGCGCTCTCACCAGTCGGGGGGGGCGGGGGGCCCCGAGCGCCGGGGGTGAGGGGTCTTGCCGTCGCAATGGCTTCGGTAAACTTGACTCAAATAGTCAAGTTCCGAATATCCAGCCTGCTAGAATCCCGCCGCTTCCGCAAACTCCCTCAGCCGCTCGGCCACGCTCTTCACGTGATGCGCCAGCGGCAATTTCGAGCCCGCCTCGTAAATGGGAACCAGCTTTTCCAGTTCCGGCCCGGAAGCCGCTCCGGTCACGGCCACGCGGATGGGATGAAACAGATCTTTCCCTTTCTTCCCGGTCTCTTTCTGGACGGACTTGGCGATCTCGCGGAAGCGCTCGTAGGTCAGCGGATTCTCGATCAGGACCTTCGGGATGAACGCCTTCAGCACCGCGCGCGCGCCGGGGTCCGCGAGCAGTTCCTGAAACTCCGGAGTGGCCCTGGCGCGCTCGACATCAAACTCGAAAATCACCCGCACCGCCTCCGGAAGCTGGGAGAGAGAGTTAATATTCTTGACCACGGCTGCGAGCACGCTCTCCACCCACGCCAGAACGTCCGCACCGGGATGACCGGCCAGGTAACCAACCTTTTCCAAATAGGGCACAGCGAGCGCGACCAGGCGCGCGGGCGGGCACTCCTTCATGTAGTGTCGATTCAACCAGTGAAGCTTGTCGGTATCGAACACCGCCGGGCTCTTGGTAATGTGCTCGAGTGAGAATTGCGCCACGAGTTCGCTGGGGCTCAGAATCTCCGTTTTGCCATCCGCGGGCGACCAACCCAGCAGCGCCAGGTAATTCCGCAGCGCCTCGGGAAGAATCCCCATCTCCCGAAAACTCTCCATGGACGTTGCCCCGTGCCGTTTGGAGAGCCGGGTGCGGTCGGAGCCAAGAATGGTGGAGAGATGCGCGAAGGCGGGCGGCTCCCAGCCCAGAGCGCGGTAGAGGGCAAGCTGGCGCGGCGTATTCGAGATGTGGTCGTCGCCGCGGATCACGTGGCTAATTTCCATCAAGTGATCGTCAATCACCACCGCGTAGTTATAAGCGGGCGAGCCCTCCGAGCGCACCAGGACGGGGTCGCCAATCACCTCGCTCGAAAAAGTGGTGGGCCCATGCACCAGGTCGTTCCAGAAGAAGCTGCTCTCCAGGATTTTCAAGCGTACGGCGGCGGGCTCACCGGCAGCTTTGCGCCGCGCGGCCTCCCCGGCGTCGAGTTTCCGGCAGCGGCCGGAATAGCGCGGCTGGCGGCCGGCCTTTAGTTCCTCTTGCCGCTCGGCCTCCAGTTGCTCCGCCGAGCAGAAGCAGTAGTAGGCGTCTCCCTGCGCAATCAACTTCGCGCTGCACTCCGTGTAGAGCGCCCGCCGCTCCGACTGGCGATACGGTCCGAACGGGCCCCCCTTATCCGGGCCTTCGTCCCAGTCCAGGCCGAACCAGCGCAGGTCTGCGAGTAACTGCCTTTCGTATTCTTCCTTCGAACGCTCCACGTCTGTGTCTTCTATCCGCAGTGCGAAGACGCCCCCGTGATGCCGCGCGAACAGCCAGTTGAACAAAGCCGTCCGGGCGTTCCCCACGTGCACGTGACCGGTCGGGCTGGGAGCAAAACGGACTCGAACCTTGGGCATAGTTGGACCTTGAGGCAAACTTAACAGATTGCTGAAAAACCGCCAAAACTGCCATCCTGAGGAGCCGCAGGCGACGAAGGATCTCCGCATTTGCCTGATTCTAAAAATGCAGAGATTCTTCGCTTCGCTCAGAATGACAGCGCCTACGAGTTTTTCAGCAGCTTCCTAAAGATAGCACAGGCCGGCCTCTGTCGCGCCGGTCCCGAGTGGGCACGAGGCCCGCCCCTACTTCTTCGCCGCCCGCAACGCGGGCAGCCAGCGGGAAAGCTGGTCGAGGCTGGGGTAGTGCGTGCGGTCCACTTGCAGCGGCGTCACGGAGATTTCGTGCGCGAGAATGGCGCCATAATCCGAATCCGGTTCGACGTCGCCCAACTCGACGGTCTCATCAAGCCAATAGTACGGACGCCCGCGCGGGTCCTTTTGTTCGCGGACGACATTCTGGGAAAGCTTCTGGCTCTGGCGGGTCATCCGCACGCCGCGCACTTCGCCGCGCGGAACATTCACATTCAAGCACACTCCCGGGGCCAAACCCTCCGCGAGGATTTGGGTGGCAAGCTCGGCCGCGAAGGCGGCCGCCGCGGAAAAATCCAGGTACTTGCGCGTGGCGAGCGAAATCGCGAACCCCGGCACACCGTGCAGCGCCGCTTCCATGGCGGCGGCGACCGTGCCGGAGTAGAACACGTTCTCGCCCAGGTTGCCGCCGGGATTGATTCCGCTCACCACCAAGTCCGGCCTCTGCGGCAGAATGTGGTAGAGGCCCAGGATCACCGCGTCCGCCGGCGTGCCGGAGACGGCGTAGCGCCGGTCATCCACCCGATGAATGCGCAGCGGCGTGTGCAGGCTGATCGACTGGCTGGTGGCGCTCATTTCCTTGTCGGGAGCGACCACGCTCACTTCCCCCAGCGGCGCCAAGCCCTGCTCCAGGGCCTTGATCCCCAAGGCGCTAATCCCGTCGTCGTTCGTGATGAGGATGTGTTTCAAAAACTCCAGCTTTCAGCTATCAGCAATCAGCTTTCAGCCGTCAGCTAGTACTAGAGCTGGCTGACAGCTTCCGTCGAAAAGATGTCTCACTCAAGCGGAATTCTTTTCTAACATGGCCATGAGCGTTCGTCCACACGATTCGGCGGAAAGTGCAGTCCAATCGAGCGGTTCTTTGTTCACCCGATCTTCTGGTCACCGGTTCACCCGATTGCCTTGACTTTCGCTTTTTATTCGCCTATCCTGATGCCGTCTGTATTGGGGGGGAGGAGTCATGTTCACGCAGGGGCGAATTCCGCCTACGGCCGCCTTAACCCAACCCTGGCATCTTCCGCCACAGGGCTTGGTGGTCTTTCACGGTGAGTGCGACGCGCCCCGGCTTAGCCACTACTTCCTGCCGCGCCTGGTCCGGGAGGGCAAGCGGATTCTGTTTCTGGATGGCGCGAACTGTGCCAATCCCCGGCTGATGGCGCGGTTGGCCGAACAGCGGAAGATTCCCTTTGGGCAGTTCAACCGGCAGATCATGTTGTCGCGAGCCTTCACTTGCTTTCAGCTCACCGAACTCATCCGGCGGGCTCCCCAATTCCTCGCGGAATTCCCCGCCCAGGTTCTGATGGTAACGGCCTTCCCGGAGCTTTACTTCGATGAGGATATTCGCCACGCCGACGCCCACGCGGCTTTCCAGCAGGCCCTGGGCCGTCTTCGCGGCTGGGCCGGCCAGGCCCGGGAGAGCTTAACGGTGGCACTGTTTTCTTCCGTCTCCGCTTTCCAGCCGTCCGCGAGCCGCAAGTCCTTTTTCACCCAGACCTGTGCGGCCGCGACCGAGCTCTGGAAGTTTCAGGTGGATGGCGCAGGTCGGCTGGGGTTGGCGCAGCAGGACAAGGTGCTGGGGGCTAGGGACTGGGTGCTAGGGGCGTGTTGATTTGATTCTCTTGCCCTCGCCCCCTTGGGGGAGAGGGTGGCCCGCCGCCGGCGCTTTCTCCAGCCGGGGCGGGACGGGTGAGGAGGTCACCCAACAAATTGAAAAGCCGAAACCCCTTAAGTGAACCGTATTGCCCCCAGTCCCTAGCACCCAAAAGAGGTGAACCATGGGACGAACCGTTGCCACGTTTCGTGACCTGATCGAACAGGAATTGCAATCCTGGAAGCAGCGCTTTGGCCGCGCCCTTCGCCAGGAAGAGCAGGAGCATCTCGAGGCCATGTTCAATCGTGTTCGTCTCTACATCCAGGCCTGTACTTATCACTTTCCGGTGGACGCGATGCACGGCATTCACGTGGCCGTGGGGCTGGACCATGAAATTCGCTTGCGCAGAATTGAAGCCGCGTTAGGAATCAACCTTGCAACTCAGTGGATGGATTCTCGACCTTTACCCCTGCTCCCAGGGGATGATCGTGTGGCTGATGGAGTCGGGCCAGAAGCGCCACCGGCTGATTGACCGCTCCTTTCGGCCTTGCTTCTACGTGCACGGGCCGGAGGGGAGGCTTGCGCCCCTGGCTGCAGCGCTTCCGGCTCGCGCGCCCGTAAGCTGCGCGTTGACGGAGCGGCAGAATATCTGGGACCGGCAGCCGCTCGGCGTCCTGCAGGTTTGCGCGCATCATCCCACGCTGTTCGCGCCGCTGGCGCGCTTCGTCCGGCGCTTCGACAGCGGCCTTGTTCTGTACGACTCTGATCTGATGCTGGCTCCGATGTACTGCTGGGAAAAGAACATTTTTCCTTTGGCGCAAGTCGAGGTCGAGGCGGACCCGGCCGGCGAGATCCGGGCCATCACCTGCCGGGACGACGAGTGGCGGACCGTGTACGAGCCGCCACCCCTGCGGACCATGCAGGTGCGCCTGGAAGGGCTTTCCGACGTCAATCCCCGGCACGGCCGGCACGGCGCCGTCGAGGTGGCCATCGAGGACGACTGGCAGGTGCTCGATGATTCCGACGCGCCCGTCGCGGAGGCTTTTGAGCGCCTGCTGCGCGTCCACGACCCGGACGCCCTGGTGACCGAATGGGGCGATGACGTCCTGCTGCCGGGTTTGCTGCGGCAAGCGCAACGACGCCACTTCCGCCTGTCTTTGAATCGCGATGAGTTGCCCGTCCAGAGGAGCCGCTCCCGCAGTTACATGAGCTATGGGCGCATCCTGTTCAAGGAGAGCACCACGACCTTGTTCGGACGCCTGCACATCGATACGCAGAATTCCTTTACCGCCGGGCACTGCGATCTGGGAGGCCTGTGGGAACTGGTGCGGGTCACGAAACTGCCGGTCCAATACGCCTGCCGGACGTCGCCCGGCACGGGAATCTCCTATATGCAGATGGAAGTCGCCTGGCGGGACGGCGTGCTGATCCCCGCACAAAAGGCCGAGCCGGAAAGCCCCAAGCACCCGGATGAGTTGTTGCGCGCGGACCGCGGCGGGCTGGTTTTTTCCCCGCGTCTCGGCTTCTTTGAAAACGTGGCGGAGCTGGATTTTGTAAGCGAGTTTCCCAGCATCATGGCGCGCTTCAACATCTCCCCGGAAACGATGAACTGTCCGTGCTGCCCCCAGGCGCCGCGCGTGCCGGAACTCGGCTACCGCGTCTGCCAGCGGCATCGCGGCATCACCAGCCGGGTGGTGGAGCGGCTGATCCGGAAGCGGCAACAGTACAAGAAGATGCGGGACTCGGGATTCGGGATCTGGGGTTCGGGGTTCGGGATGCAGGGTGCGGGTTCTGCGGCAAATCCCCCCTCTCCCATCCCGAACCGTGAGCCCCGAGTCCCGAGTCCCGAAGTTTGTAAGCTTCGGCGCGACGTGCTGAAGTGGCTGCTGGTTTGCTGCTTCGGGTACACCGGCTACAAGAACGCCCGCTTCGGTAAAATCGAAGCGCATGAAGCCATCAATGCCCTGGCGCGGGAGAAATTGCTGGTGGCGAAAGAAGCGGCGGAGCGGCGAGGCTATCGCGTGCTGCACGCGCTGGTGGACTCGCTTTACGTGCAAAAGTCAGAAGTCAGGAGTCAGGAGTCAGGAGCCAGCGGTAGCGCAGACCTGTTCTGTAGGTCTGCGGCTCTTCCACACCCCATGCCGGCCACGCGCGCGGACTACCTGCTTCTGGCGCAGGAAATCGAGCAGCTCACCGGCTTGCCCCTGGCGCTCGAAGCCGTCTACCGCTTCGTCGTCTTCCTGCCTTCCCAGCAGTGCGCGGAGATCCCCGTGCCCAACCGCTTTTTCTGCGTGTCGGAAGAAGGTGAACTCAAGGTGCGTGGGCTCGAATGCCGCCGGCATGATACACCCCCGTACATCGCCAGGATGCAGCGCGAGGCGCTTGCCATTCTGGCCGAGGCTCGCGATTTCACGAGCTATTGCGCCAAGCTGGACGAGGCACGGGAAGTTTACGAAAGGTACCAGGCGCGGCTCCGGGAGGGCAGCGTGGCGCCCGAAGAACTGGTCATCCGCAAGCGCCTCACCCGCGCTCCCGCCAGCTACCAGAAGAATAGTTCCACCGCCATCGCCGCCCGGCAACTGGACCAGGCGGGCGTGAAATTGCGGCCCGGCGAAAACATCGAATACATCATCACCGACGCCGGCTCCGCGCTCATCGACGACCGGGTGCGCGCCTGGACCTTGTGGGAAGGTTGGCGAGGCTACGACGTGGAAGCCTACGCGCAAGCCCTCGCCAAAGCGTTTGAGCCCGCCGCGCACTTCGGAAGGCAGTAAGCAGTGGGCAGATGGCAGAAGGCTAGGATTCGCTGAAGTCGATCATGATGGGGCGAGTCCGGAACCCGCGCGTCCTGATGGCGCAGTAAACCAGTCCGGCCAGGAACCAAACCCCACCCACAATCTTCGCCGGCGTCTTCAGGCCCAACCATATCCACAAGCAAAACACGAACCCAATCAAGGGCATGACGATATCTGCGAACGCGCGGCGCTTATACCCGGGTGGCGACACGACGTTGAATTGCCAGAAGGTCGCCATGTTGACTCCCATGAATGCCAGAAAGGCGCCGAAATTCAGAATCTCGCCCGCCTGCTCGTAAGAGATCAGCAGCGTCCCGACGTAGGCCACGAGCCCGATCACCCAGATGTTGCGAGTGGGAGTATTGTGTTTCGGGTCCAGATAAGCAAAGACGCGGCGCGGCAGGACATTGTCCCGGCCCATGCCGAACAGCAGGCGCGCGGCGCCCAACTGCCCGGTCATGCCTGCTCCCATGCAAGCCAGAATCAAGATGATTCCCAACGCCTGGAAGAGCAGCGGCCCGCCCACGCGCCGGGTGACATCCATAAAGGCCGTCTCCAGGTTCGGAAAGGTCGAGAAATCCGGCCAAATCCGCTGGCCGAGGTAGACCTCCAATCCGCCCACAATGCCGGTGAACAGGCAGACCGAGACGGCGGCCAGCATGACATTGCGCTTGGGATTCACCACATCCTCGGCCAGGGTGGTCACACCGTCAAACCCGATGTAGGTCAGCGCCGCGTAGGAGGTGGCGGTCCAAATGGTGCGAATGTCAAAAGCCTTGGGATTGTAAAAAGGTTCAAAGGAGAAGATCCCGCCCCACCCTCCCCAGTGGAAGAGGTACCGAACCGCCAACACCATGAACGCGACGATGAACACGGACATGACCGCCACGAGGACGATGTTGGCTCGCGCCGTGGACCGGATGCCCCGCAAGTTCATGAAGGTCATCATGCCCACAAAGATCGCCGCCAGCACGAAATAGGGAACCTGGGGGAGAAACCGCTTCACGGTGAGGGTCACAAAAACGCCATTCAGGAGCGGCTGGATCAGGTAATCGAGGAACATCGCCCAGCCGGTCAGGAAGCCCAGGTGAGGATTTAGCCCGCGCCCCACATAGGTGTACGCCGAACCCGCCGTGGGATAAAGCGCCGCCATCCGTCCGTAGCTGACGGCCGTAAACAGCATCGCCATCATGGCGATCAGAATGGTGGTCACGAAATGGCCGTTGGAAAGCTTTTGCGCAACGCCAAACATGGGGACCGGGGCAATCGGCATGATCAACACGATGCCGTAGAAAATGAGGTCCCAAAGGGTCAGCACCCGCCGCAAGTGCGGCGTCGCCGCTCCCGAGTTTTGCCCGGTTTCAGCCACAGGTCCTCCCTCTCTTATCTGCCCGCGCTGTTCCCCCCTCGCCGCTCCGGCAATCCCTGGAAGTGGGAGGTTCCAGGATGTTTGCCTCGAAGCTCACCGTAGGGAGAGGAATATGGAGATTTCGCGTCCGCGCCTGCCCACGCCGCCACGGACGCGGCGCTGGAGGAACCCGTATTCTACACAGATTGAACGTCGAGTACGACTGGAATCATTCCGGGCGCGGGGTGGTCTGAGCAGGCTGCGCCTCAACCGGAGAGTCCGATGCGGCAGAGAGCCGGCAGGCTCCTGCGGGAGGCATGAGTTCTTCAGCCACCCGCCAGGCAGACGGGGAAGCGGGGGGTGCGCTATGGCCCCGGGCTCGACATCCCTGACCCCGGCGTGCTTGCCAGACGCTCCAGCTCAGGGTCAGGTCCAGTAACTGCGGTCGAGGGAGCGATATTGGATGGCTTCGGAGATGTGCGCGGTGGAAATATCCTCGACACCGTCCATGTCGGCGATGGTGCGCGACACTTTCAGGATGCGGTCGTGGGCGCGGGCGGAAAGGCCCAGGCGCGACATGGCGCTCTCGAGCAAGCGCTCGCTGTCCGGCGCGATGTTGCAGTACTTGCGAATCTGCCGCGAGCTCATTTGCGCGTTGCAGTAAATCTTCTCGCCTTGGTAGCGGTCGAGCTGGCGCGCGCGTGTCTTTATGACGCGGGCGCGAATGGCGTCGGAGGTTTCGCCGCCCGCGTCCTGGCGCAATTCCTGGAAACGCACCGCGGGCATATCGATGTGAATATCAATGCGGTCGAGCAGCGGCCCGGAAATCTTCGACACGTAGCGCTGGATGAGCGGGGGCGTGCAGGTGCATTCGCGTGAGGGATCGTTGAAAAATCCGCACGGGCAGGGATTCATTGCCGCGGCCAGCATAAAGCGCGCGGGGAAAGTGAGGGTCATGGCGGCACGCGCGATGGTCACCATGCCATCTTCCAGAGGCTGCCGCATCACTTCCAGCACGTTGCGCTGGAATTCCGGCAACTCATCGAGAAACAGCAGGCCGTTGTGCGCCAGGCTGACCTCCCCGGGCCGGGGGACAACCCCACCGCCGATCAGCCCGGCGTCCGAAATCGTATGGTGGGGCGAGCGAAAGGGCCGCGTGCCCACGAGGCCAGCGCCCGCTTCCAGTACGCCCGCCACGCTATGGATCTTCGTGGTCTGGATGGCTTCGTCGAAGCTCAGCGGGGGCAGGATGGTGGGAATGCGTTTGGCGAGCATGGTCTTCCCCGCTCCCGGCGGGCCGATCATCAGGATATTGTGGCCGCCGGCGGTCGCGACCTCAATGGCGCGTTTGGCGTGGAGTTGCCCTTTGACGTCGCGGAAATCCACCGCGTACTGGCTGGCTTGCGCAAGCATCTGGGCGGTGTTGACGTGCGCGGGGGTGAACTCGCGCGTCTCGTTGATCAGGTCCAAAGCTTCCGGCAGCGACCGCAGCCCGAACACCTCGACATCCTGCACTACGGCTGCTTCATTGGCGTTTTCCAGAGGCACCACCATCTTCCGCAGGCCCTTCTGCCGCGCCATGGTGGCGATGGAAAGCGCGCCTTTGACGGGGCGCAGGCTGCCGTCGAGCGAAAGCTCGCCGAGAAATAGCGTGTTCTTCAAGTCGTTCTTCAGCAGCACGCCCGTCGTGCCCAGAATGCCCAGCGCGATCGAGAGATCGAATCCCGAACCTTCCTTTTTCACGTCCGCGGGGGCCAGGTTCACCGTGATCGCCTGAAAAGGGAAATCCAGGCCGCAATTCTTGATGGCGGACTTGATGCGTTCGCGGCTTTCGCGCACTGCGGCGTCCGGCAAGCCCACGGTGGTGAAATTGGGCATGCCCGCGGAGATATCGACCTCGACTTCGACCGGGTAGGCGTCAATACCGAAGACGGCGGCGCTGAGGGTTTTAAATAGCATGTGCGCAACTCGCTACGGGAAGCTTCACGGCGCATCAATGCCGGGGTGCCCCTCCCGTAAACGCCCGCTGACCGGCGGGTCCTACACAGGGCGGCATTATACCAGAAGTAACGGGGCGAAGGGCAGCAGGGAAATTCCGTGGGCCAGGCGCAGGGGGGGCGACTCGCGAATCAAGCTTCTCCACAGGGTGGTTGGTCCATCCGGCGGTGACCTGCGTCTGCGCACTTCCGCGGCTTTTTGCGGCGATGAGTGGCCATTCGGTCCACCCTTGGGATGGGCGGACCTTCAGCAGCAGCGAGCGTTGGCAACCTACAATTTGATTGTGGTAGAGTTCGCTTGACATAGGAGGGGCATGACAAAAGTGAGTAGCTTTCGCCGGAAGAAGGATTATCTCGCCAAGCTCTGGCGCCATCCTCCTGCGGAAGGATGGGCCAGCTATTCCCCCATGGATCGGCTGGAAAGTGGCAGAGACCTTCGGATGAAAGAATTGCTGATGAGTCCCAGCCTGGACGCGGAGGAGCGGTATAACCATCTCTTCCGGTATTTCCTGCGGGGTTATGTCGAATTCGCCAGCCCCACTCTTGAGCGGGTGAACTATCCCGGGATGGGAAGTGCACATGGGTACAGGATTAATGGCCTGGAGGGGTTTGCGCGGACCTCTCCGCTCCTCGCGGCTTGGATCTATTCCGGGCGCGGGACCGTCGTAACTGACTATGATAGTGGCACAGCCGTTGATTTAGTTGCATTTCTCAAGAACGGCATTTTGGCGGGGACCAACGCCACATCGGCAACCTACTGGGGGAATATAACCAACTTCGATCAGAGAATTGTTGAGACCGCCGAAATTGCCCGGGTGTTGTGGCTGACGCGCCAGCAGATTTGGGATGGACTTTCCAACTCCGAGAAGAAACAGGTCGCCGATTGGCTTCTACAAGTCAATCATGTCATGACACCTAAGAACAACTGGTTATTGTTTCCCGTCGTCGTGAATTATTCCCTGGGCGCTCTGGGTTATCAAGACATCACGCCCGACAAAAGATATTATGAATTCAAGAAGTATTATTTGGGACATGGGTGGTTCTTTGACCTTCCGGAGGGCGTCGACTTCTATAATTGCTGGGGAATAACTTACGATATTTCCTGGATTCACCTGCTCCAGCCGGAGTTTGACCATGACTTCATCGTTAAAGCCCTGGTCCAGTCGGCAGAGCTGACATCCCATCTCATCAGCCCGAAGGGAATTCCCATCATGGGCCGCAGTGTCTGTTATCGCACCGCCGTCCCCGTTCCGGTTATTGCCAGAACTCTGGTCGACGATGCGGCGGAAGTCCAGGGGCTGGGCCGTAGGGCCATGGACACTATCTGGCGTTACTTCGTTGCCCACGGCTGCCTTCGCAATGGTGCTCTCACTCAGGGGTATTTCAATAGCGATCCTCGTTTCGTGGAAAGGTACACGGGAACAGGCAGCCCCCACTGGGGGTTGAGGTCGTTGGTCCTGGCATTTATGCATCCCCAGGGTGACCCGTTTTGGACCACGGCTGAAAAACCCCTTCCTATTGAGGTGGCGGACTACCGCCTGGATCTTCCCGAACTGGGGTGGGAAGTGGAAGGGAACAGGGAATCCGGCGAGATTGTCATCCATATCCCGAACAATTCCCGCCCGGTAGTCGTTCCAGAGCCGTATTCCCTCCTGAGGCGAATAGGGGAGAAGTTCCTCAGAAGGCCACTACGACCACGCAACCATCCCATCAAGTACGAGTCTTCTGAGTATTCGTCCCTGAAACCTTTCCCGGCCATCTTCCCCCCGAAAGCCGTTTGACCAAGTCAAGGTTGTCTCGTGCGTTGGTCTCTGTAGGGAGACGGCATGCAACTGCCGCAGCAAGTCCAGTTGGTTGTAGTTGGCTCGAACCTCTTGGCTCATGCCCATTCCCTGTGCACTCTACCTTCCACGTTCCGAGTCTCGCAGCAGGCGCCAGAACACGGGTCCGCGCCTGCTTGCCTTCCTCCTCCAGAGAGTGTATAGGATTCCCTCGAACGTCGTACCTGGCCAGCCAAGCGGAGTGCCGGCTTCCCGGTGTCGTGGCGCCGCGCTCCGTTGAGGAGGACAACCTGTGCGTGGGACACCTCTGAAGATTACCATTCTGATTTTAGCTCTCGCCTCACTTGCCCTCGGTCGGCGGGGGCAAGACGTAACGCTGCCAACCTCCCCCGGGGCCGGTGTCTTCCTCATGCTTTCGGACATCCACTTCGATCCATTCCCAGACCCCGCCATCGTGGAGAGGCTTGGGGCCAAGCTTCGCGCCGGATGCCAGACCCCCGGCCCCCAGTCATTTTCGCAATACAAGAGCGATACAAACTATACCCTCCTGAAATCGACCCTCGACTATGCGGCCGCAACCGCCGCGAAAGATCATCGTCGCTACGATTACGTCATCATCACCGGAGACTTTCTTGCGCACGAGTTTGATACGCGCTATCAGCAATGCGTGGCGGGCGACGAAGAGGCTTACAAAAAGTTTGCGAGCGACACGATCATATTCGTGAGCAACCTGGTTAGCGAATCCTTCCCCGGTGTGCCGGTCTTCGCCGCGCTGGGAAACAACGACTCGGATGAGGGCGACTACGAAATGCCGAGTGGCCCTTTCCTCGTGAGCGTGAGCCACAACTGGAGTGCCAAGTGGGGAAACCTCTCGATGCCGGCGCGCTCGATTGCGACGAGGTCATTTGAGAGGGCGGGGTATTACGCCGTCCCCCATCCCACCGTACGGAGCACCGAGTTGATTGTACTGAATACCAACTTCTGGACAGCCGCTAATACCCAAGCTTGCAGTGAAAACGATCCGGATCCGGGCGGGCAGTTCGGTTGGCTGGCAGAGGAACTCGGAAAAGTGAAGCGCGCCAGGAGGACAGCAGCTCTCATCATGCATATTCCTCCGGGCATTAACACGGCCGAATCAGTTGGCCCCGGCGAGCCTGTAATGCTCTGGACCGAGCGGTGCACGGAAAAGTTCATGGCCGAGGTGAATGGCTTCCCCCGGGTGGTGCGCGAAATCTATGCCGGGCATATCCACCGGGACGATTTCCGCCTCTTGCAGGACAGGGCCGGAAAGCCACTGTGCCCGGTTCACATCCTGCCGGCCGTCAGTCCAGTTTACGGCAACAACCCGGCCGTCGAGATAGGCTGGTACGACAGAAGCAACGGTGGGCTGACCAATTACGCGCCCCTGTATCTCGACCTTGGAACCGAGAAACCTTCCTGGGCAACCGAGTATGTCTTCACCCAAGCGTATGGATACCCACGGATCAGTCTCACCGCCTTAGAGGACCTGAGTCGAAGGATTCACGCCGGCAATCCAAGTTCTGGAGTGGGCAAACAATACTCGAGCTACTATGCGGCGGGAGCTAAATCCTCCTTGACCCCGGAGAAGTGGGGAAAATATGCATGCGCTCAAACGGAGACGACCATTTCCTCTTTTGGAAAGTGCGCGAATGCTGCGGCAGCCCAGGAGCATTATCCGAATGTTGAGGCCAAGTGACTCGGCGAAGTGAGGCATGTGGACTCACCCCGCTGCCTGGTGTCAAACCGCAAAGCGGCGCGGAGGGAGTGGGTCAGGGCGCTGCCGCCGGCGGAAACCTGGAGATAGGGAGCGGTTCATGAAAAGACGAGCATTCCTCCAAGGCTCGGCAAAGGCAGCAGGCACACTGATTGCCGGTTTGGAGCTTGCCGGCTCCCGCGCCCAGTCGGAGGGCCCCCGCGTGCTTTCACCGCCAGAGAGAAAATCCAGCCGCTTGGTGGAAGTGCCGGGCACGAGCTACGAGGCGCCGGATTCCCTGACCGGAGTCAAGGTTACGGTGACTCTCGGGAAGTTCCTCATGTCTCCGACCGCGGTTACCCAGCACGAGTTCGAGGAAATGACGGGTTACAACCCTTCGTTCCACCGGGGGGCGGACCTGCCGGTCGAGAACCTAAGCTGGTGGGAGGCCATTCGCTATTGCAACCTGCGTAGCGCCAGGGAGAACCTGGAGGCTTGCTACAATCTCATAACCGGCTCCTGCGATCTCGGCAAGAACGGGTACCGCCTGCCCACCGACGCCGAGTGGACCCATGCCGCAGGCCCTTCCCCCCCGCCGGCCTCTGGGAGCGTCCGCGCGGTGGCCAACCTGGGTTCGTCCGACACGCAGAGCGTTGACCACCTTCTCCAAGATCTAAAGGCCTCGGGTACAAAGCCGGTCGGCACTTACCCTCCCAATCAGTACAACCTCTACGACATGCTGGGCAATGTTTGGGAGTGGTGCAACGACTATTTCAACCCGCTGACTGCGCCGCAAGCTTCTTACAATCCCGCGGGTCCGGAACGAGGGCTGGCGCGAGTGATTCGCGGCGGCTCATTCCTGAGCACCACATCCGAATGGGGGCGTGGTTATCGGTCCAGCATGGAACCCGGCTACAAGAGTCGCTTCACGGGGTTCCGAGTTTGCCGCACCGCGGAGCCCGCGGCAGTGCTGTCCGCAGCGCATCGAGACCGCAAGTGGTTTGAGCCCTATAACCAGCCTCCGCCGGGCTACGAAGGTTCCCTCGGGCCTTTGGCACCTCTGGTCGCGGGAGCATTCCAGGTTGCGGAGTGGGAGGACCGCCGCCGCACCATCCAGGCGAAATGGCTGAAGTTGCTGGGCGCGATGGAAATAAACCCGCCGGCGCCGCAGACTCAGCTTGTTGAGACCGTGACAGATCAAAACTACACGGCGAAGCTGATGTACCTGCAAGTCGAGCCGGACTGGTGGGAGAAGATTCTGGTGATGATGCCGTCCCCGGCCCAGACCCGGCCGCGCCCCGCCGTCATCGTCCCCTTCTACGACGTCGACGATCCGGCCGGCCGCAATTTAGCGGGGCGCGCCTTCTCGGGTTCGGGGGTCGAAGCGTTCGCCTATATGGCGGTGCAGAAGGGATACATCGCCGTGGCGGTGCGGTGGTACGGCGAAAGCTACGGCGAGTCGTACAGCGAGGCGGTGGCGAATCTGAAGCTGCGGCACCCCCGCTGTACGGGCCTCGGCAAGTGGATCTGGGATGCGCACCGCCTGCTCGACTATCTCGACACCTTGCCGGAAGTCGATCACCAGCAGATCGGGATCGTCGGCCACTCGCTGGGGGGAAAAATGGCTCTGTATGCCGGGGCATTCGAGGAGCGCATCACGGCCGTGGTTTCGAACGAGTTGGGCATTGGGCTGAGCGACTCGAATTACCAGGACTATTGGTACCTGGGTGACTTCATCGAGGGCGTGGACAAGTCCACGGACCACCATGAGTTGATCGGACTGATTGCGCCGCGAGCCTTTCTCTTGATTGGCGGCGATCAATACGACACGGCGAAGAGTTGGTATTACATCAACGCCGCCCGGCAGGTCTATAACCTGTACGGCAAGCCCTTGAATATCGGCTATTTCAATCACCATAAAGGGCACAAGCCGACCCCGGAAGCGGATTGGCGCTCGATGGAATGGCTGGCACACTTCCTGGGGCCGGCATGAAAAGGCGCGTTTGGCATTGACCCGGATTTCTCTGCTTTTCGTAGCGGCGCCCTTCAGGGCGGCATCATAGATTCAAGAACTTTCCCGCCTAAACAGGCTGCGGAAAAACGCGTCGGGACTGTCATTCTGAGGAGCCGCAGGCGACGAAGAATCTCCGCATTTGCCTGATTCTACAAATGCAGAGATTCTTCGCTTCGCTCAGAATGACAGCAGGGAGGCGTTTTCACACAGACTCTTCAGCCCCGCCGAACAAGCGGATTCCCATCCTCTGTCCGTCCCGCCAACGCCCGCCGGCCCGCGGTTCACGTCCCCTGCCACAAGATCAGGGACCAGTCTTTGCCTTCGGCCGCGACGGCAGCAATGTAGCCTTCGCCCGGAGTCAGGGCGCGGAGTGACCAGCGCGCGGCCTCGGGGGAGTCACCGCCAATGGTCAGCAAATCAGTTGTCCGGCAGGGAGCGAGCGAAACCGTAAAACTGTCGAGCCCCAGGCTGAGCCCTTGGCCGCGCGCTTTGAGGTAAGCTTCCTTGCGCGTCCAGCAGCGGAAGAATGCCTCGGTTCGTGCCGTCTCCGGAAGCGCGCGGAGCGCCGCAACCTCCTGGGGCGCGAAGAAGCGTGTTGCCATGCGATCATCGGCGCGGGAAGGGACGACATACTCCACGTCGATGCCCACTTCGCGACCCCGAGCGAGGGCGAAGAGAGCCAGTTGGTGGGAATGAGATACGTTGAAGCGCAGATCCGCCTGGCCGCTGCGGGGTTCCAGAGCGGGTTTGCCGTGGGCATTCGAGAGGAATCTTAAGTCGCGAGCGGGCGTTGCCAGGTACCGGGCCAGTATGGCCCGCAGGCTGCCCCGGGCGATGATGTAACGGGCTCGATCTGGGAGGGAATAGAATCGCCCCGCCCTGGCCTGCTCGTCTGCCGAGAGTGTATCGCACGAGCGCAGAAGCGCATCTGAATCCGCATCCAGATCAGCGCGCCAGACGTGCACCTCGTCAGGGCGCAAAGGGATGGGATCAAGCGCTCTTTGCCAGAGGGGGTTCTCACCGGTCATGGGTGGATTTGCCATGGGCATCCGCCCGGTAGGCGCGCAGGCAATTTCCAATATGCTCGGCCACTACGCCGAGCTGCTCGGTCCGGCAGGTTTCGTGATCCGCCGGGAGGTCATAAACTTCCATCTGGGCGGCCAGTTTGCTCCAACCGGCAGTCCGGTCCGTGGGATAATCCCGGTCCAGCAATTTGGTGCGCAACAGGACCAGGCGCCCGGAGAAGGGCTCCGGCCGATAGGTCACCATGACACCGGCGAACCGTAGTTCCCGGAGGGACTGCTGGATTTGCTCGGGCGTCGGCGCGGGAGTGCCCGGCTCCCGGCGTGAACCTGCGAGCAGCCGCACCAGTTCTTTCCTCACCCTCTGCGTGTGGAAAGCCCAGAGTGTTCCCAGTCCCTTATGGGCAGCACCCCGGGCGTGGAGCACATACCTCCGCAGCAACCAATAGGCGCGAATCTGACTGTCAGCATCAAGCCGGACCAGCCAGCCAGCGCAGCGGATGAGGGCCTGCAGCCACCCCATGTAACGGGGGAACGCGGTATCCAGCAGAATCACCAAGCCCACCTCTAAACCTCGCCGCTCCATTTGCTGCGCCATTTCGTAGGCGACGAGCCCGCCAAAGCAGAAGCCGCCCAGGAGATAGGGGCCGCGTGGCTGCAACGTAACCAGATGCCGGACGTTCTCTGCCGCCATCGCTTCCACGGTAGGCAGCAAGGGGTCGCCATCGAATCCACTGGGCATCACTCCATAAAACGGTTGCTCCTCTCCCAGCAGACGAGCCAGCTTCCGGCAGTAAAGTCCCCCCATCCAATCCCCATGGTGGAAAAAGAAGGGTGGGAGCGAACCGCCAGGCTGCACAGGGACAATGGCCGACCGGACCTCCCGGCGGCTCTCAGTTCGAAGGCACTCCACCAGGTGTTTGATGGTTGCTTCTCGAAACAAGGCCGAGAGCGGGAGTCGCCGGCAACAGGCATCCTCGATCCGGTCCATCATCCGCACCGCGAGGAGTGAGTGCCCGCCCAAATCGAAGAAGTCGTACTCGATCCCAATCGGCCGCACGTTGAGCATCTCTTCCCAGATTTTCGCCAACTGCCATTCCAGGCCGTCCCGGGGCTGGACGTAGCAGGTTTCCAGCCGGGCTTGCCCGCCCCCAGCGGGCAGCGCCCCTCGGTCCAGTTTGCCGTTCGGGGTCAGCGGCAGCGCTTCCAGGATCACGACGCCGGAGGGAATCATATAATCGGGCAGCTTGGCTTTCAGATAATCGCGCCACGCCTTCGGGGTCGGCCAGCTTGTGGAGGTGCGAGGCGCGACGTAGGCCACGAGGCGTTTCTCGCCCGGACTCTCTTCACGCACCACCACGGCCGCCGCCGATACCGCCGGATGCTGCGTCAAGATCGTTTCGATTTCCTCCATTTCGACCCGGAACCCGCGGATCTTAACCTGCTGGTCGTCCCGCCCGAGAAACTGCAGGTTCCCGTCCGGCAAATGCCTCACCCGGTCGCCCGTCTTGAAAAGCCGAGCCTCGGGCTGAGCGCAGAAGGCGTCCACGACGAAGCGTTCGGCCGTAAGTTCCGGACGATTGTAGTAGCCACGCGCCAGCCCTTCTCCTCCCACATAGAGATCACCGGGTACACCGATCGGCACCGGTTGGAGTTGCGCGTCCAGCACGTAGAGCCGCGTGTTGTCAATGGGGCGGCCCAGAGAGACCGTCCCCTGGCCGTCCGGAGCGGGGCAGGCAACGTGGGCGGTGACGTCTCCCGCGACTTCGGTTGATCCGTAAAGGTTGAGAAGCGTGGCGTTCGGCATCGCCGCGTAAAACCGCCTGCACAGGTCAGGCAGGAGCGCCTCACCGCTCGAGACCCAGAGCTTCAGCAATGGCAGGCGGTTCCCGAGATCGGGGTAGCTGTCCAGAACAGCACGCAGCAACGACGGCACCGTCACGATGCGGGTAACCGCATGAGACGCGAGCGTCCGAAGCAGTTCGGCCGGGTCGCGGACGGTCTGGTCAGAGATAATGACGCTGGAAATCCCCCGCAACAGCGGCCCAAAAACTTCCCAGATGCTATCGACGAAATTGAACGAGGTCTTCTGGCAACACACCTCGCCGGACTCGAAGGGGAAATTCTTCCACATCCAGGCAAAGCGGTTGACCGCGCCCCGGTGAAGGCCCAGCACCCCCTTGGGCACGCCCGCGGAACCTGACGTGTAGAGCACGTAGGCGACGCTTGCCGGCCCCGCCGCACCCGGCAAGTTATCTTCCTCCTGCGCTTCGATCAGGCGGTGGTCCGAGTCGAGACAAACCACCCGGGCCCCCTTCACACGTGCGGCCGGCAACCATTTCCGCCGGGAAACCACGAGGGGAATCTGCGCATCGGCGATCATGAACGCCAGACGGTCGCGGGGGTAGCCGGGGTCGAGGGGAACGAACGCGGCGCCCGCTTTGAGGACGCCCAGCAGCCCCACGACGGCTTCCGGCGACCGCTCAAGGCACACTCCGACGAACGATTCCGGTCCCGCCCCCTGGCTCCGCAGACAGCGCGCGACTTGATTGGCGCGGCGGTTCAGATCACCATAGCTCACCTTTCCGCTCTCGCCGAAGAACGCGGTGGCCTCGGGGGTTCGCTCTGCCTGGGCCTCGAACAGTTCGTGAAGGGTAGCGTCGCGCGGGTAATCGGCCTCGGTGCGGTTCCACTCGACGAGGATCTGGTGTCGCTCAGCGGACGTCAGAAGGGGAAGCGATGCCAGGCAACGGTCGGGCTCAGCGACGATGCCCTCCAGCAGCGTCCGGTAGTGGCCGGCCATCCGCTCCATCGTGCCGCTATCGAACAGGTCCGTGTTGTAGGCGAAGGAGCACTTCAACTGCCGGTCCGCCGGCACGATTTCGAGCGTCAGGTCGTAGGCCGCCACGGGCCATTCGAACTCAAACTCTTCCACGCGCAGTCCGGGGACTTCGCTGGCGGGCTCGGGCAGGTTCTCCAGGTTAAACATCACCTGGAAAAGCGGCGTGGTGCTCAGGTCGCGTTCGGGCCGCAGCGCTTCTACCAGCTTTTCAAAGGGTAAATCCTGGTGACTGTATGCGCCGCGGCAGGTCTCGCGCCCTCGAGCCAGCAGTCCACGAAACGTGGGATTCCCCGCCAAGTCCGCACGCAGCACCAGGATATTGATGAAGATCCCGATCAGTTTCTCGGTCTCGACCCAGTTGCGGCCTGCCACCGGCGTTCCTACCGCGATATCCTCCAAACCCGTGTAACGGGCGAGCAGCGCCTGGAAAGCCGTGAGGAGCACCATGAACAGCGTGGCATTCTCACGCCGGCCCAGCGCTTTGAGAGAGTTGGTGAGAGGCTCGGTCAAGCAAAGCTCAATGCGCCCGCCGCGGTGCGACTGGACGCTCGGGCGTGGCCGGTCCGTGGGCAGGTCAACGGGGACACAGCCGCGCAATTGCTGTTTCCAGTATAGAAGCTGGCGGTCGAGCAGTTCGCCGGGCACCCGCTGGCGCTGCCAGTGGGCGAAGTCCGCGTATTGGATGGGGAGCTCCGGCAGCAGCGGCGACGTCCCGGCCCGGAACTCCCGGTAGAGGCTCGCGAACTCGTCCCTGAACACCCGCGCGGACCACCCGTCGAAAACGATGTGATGGAAAACCAGAAGGAGGACGTGCTCCTCGCTGCCGAGCCGCAGCAGCGTGGCCCGCAGCACGGGGTCATGCGCAAGGTCGAACGGCCGCAGGGCTTCTTCCGTCGCCAGACGCCGGGTCTGTGCCTCGCGTTCGATGGGATTCGGTTCGGACAGCTCGATGACGCGCAGGTCCAAAATCAGATCAGGGGAAATAAGCTGTTGCGGTTGGCCGTCGCGCGCCGCGAATCGAGTTCGCAGAACTTCGTGGCGAGCCGTAATGGATTGCAGCACCTGCCGCAAGGCAGACTCGTCCAGTGGCCCCGTGAGTTGCAGCGCCAGCGGGCGGTTATAGACGGGACTATTGGGCTCCAACTGCCCGAGCAGCCAGAGCCTCTCCTGCGTGAAGGAAAGCGGAGGTGAGCCGCGGTCCGCCAGCCGCGGAATGCCCCGGGCAGGGCGGCGGGATTGCAGCCTTTCCCGCCAACCCGCATCGACCGGTGCGGATTGCCGTTGCGGTGTGTTCTCAGCGCCGCTCGACATGGTGTCAGTGTCTTTCACAGAGACTTCGCTCGCGCCCGCTGATTTGAAAAGGGCCGCTGGTTTCCTCAGGGCTCCCGCCTTCGTCCTGTCATGGCAGCTTGTTGCCCAGGACCAGAGCCTGGCCTGCGATCGTCGGCGCGTCCAGGAAGTCGAGCAAAGTCAGGTCCACATCCAACTGCTGGCACACGCGGGCGACGATCCGCGCGGCGAGGAGCGAATCTCCGCCCAACTCGAGGAAGCGTTGATGGATGCCTACGGAGGGGATTCGCAACACTTCGCGCCACGTCTCGGCCAGGAATTCCTCGACCGGGTTGCGCGGACCTGCGCTCTCGTCTGGTGGCTCGGCGGCGGGCGCAGGTTCCTCCGTCAAGCCCAACTTTTCGGCCAGCCCGATTCGTTGCGGTTTGCCCGTCGGCCCCAGCGGCAGAGCATTCACCGTGATGACGCGGCGGGGCACCTTGAAGCAGGCCAGGCGAGCGGCCACGGACTGCCGAAGCTGCTTTTCCGTGACACTCGCATCGCGCAGGACGACCGCTGCGGCAACCTCCTGACCCAGCGTCTTGTCAGGCATGGCGAAGACCAAAGCCTGGGCAACGGCAGGGTGCTGCAACAGGACCTCTTCCACCTCGCGCGGCGCCACCTTCTCGCCCCCGCGGTTGATGATCTCCTTGATGCGGCCCTCGATGAAAAGATAGCCGTCGGCATCCAGGCGGCCCACGTCTCCCGTTCGGAACCAGCCGTCGGCAAAAGCTTGGCCCCCCACCTGGCGGGCGTAGCCGCGCATGACGTTCGGCCCCCGCACGACGATTTCGCCCCCAGCGCCCTGCCCCAGCAGCCGCTCGCCGCCTGCTTCCATGATGCCAATTTCCGTTCCCGTGGGCACACCCACGGAGCCCGGCTTGCGGATTCTGGGGGGAAGAGGGTTCGAGGAGATTTGGTGGGAAGCCTCGGTCATCCCGTAAGCCTCGATCACCGGCACGCCGAATAGAGCTTCGAGCTCCGCCATTACCGTTGGGGAAAGCGGAGAAGAACAAGAACGGATGAATCGCAGGCGAGCCCGATCGAGCGCTTGCCGGCTCTCGCCCGCGCGCCCTAGAATCGCCCGATGCATGGTCGGCACGGCGGTGTACCAGGCAGGCTGGAAAGCAGCCACCCAGTCAAAGAAGCGCGGGGCATCAAAACCGGGCGTCGCGACCACGCTCGCCCCGGCGGCGAGGGAAGCGAGGACCGCGGCCACCAGGCCGTGAATGTGAAACAACGGCATGATGTTCAGGCACCGGTCGGACGGACCCAGTGCCAGCGCCTGGCCGATGTGGCCGGCAGAGGCGCAGAGGTTCTGATGGCTGAGTGGAACCATCTTCGGCCGCGACGTAGTGCCGGAAGTGTGCAGCACTAAGGCGATGTCCTCTGCCTCGGCGATGCTGGAAGGCGAGCCTGAGGCGGCGCTGGTTCCCGGCAAGTCGAAAAGCCCTGCCGGACCATCCAATTTTGGGAAAATCTCAATCACAGGAATTCCGCGGGCTTGGGCTACCGCCACAGCCGGCGAGCGCGCTCCGGCCTCGACCACCAGCCCCTTGGCATCCAGGTCCGACAGGTAGAAATCAAATTCCGAGGCGCCGTAAGCCGGATTGAGCGGGGCTGCCGTGGCGCCACAAGCAATCGAGAGAAACGCCACCAACATCTCCGGTCCATTCGGAAGGACAATCGCCACCTTGTCGTTCCGGTGGATGCCCAGCGCGTTAAGGTGAGGCACAGCCTCTTGGGCGTGCGCGAGCAGCCGCCCGAAGGTCAGCGGTGCGCGGTCCGGGGCCAGGATGGCAATCGAATCAGGCGAGATTTCGGCTCGGTCTTCGAGCCGTCGGTAGATAGATGAGATCGTCACAGCAATGTGTGAAGGCTTGAAAGGATACTTCAGGACTTCAAGCACTCAGAGAATAAGAAAGCCTATGTCGAATCCGCCCCTATCGCAAGCCTAAAGCGGGAATCAGGCACAACTGAGCAGGGCGTCGGCGACGCGCACGGCGGGAAGGATGGCCGCAGGGTCGTGCACACGCACGATGTGCGCGCCGCCCAAAATGGCCGCGACCACGGCCGCGGCGTCTCCGATCGCGAGCGGGGCGAAGTTCGTCAGGGGTGCAAGGGTCGCCCCACCGGCCTGCTCTACCACCCGCCGGAAGACGACCCCACGTTGCTTCTCACGCGAGATTCGCGGGCGCGCCCGGCCATGCGCCCCTGCACGTGAGGGATCAAGACCTTCGCCCGCCACGATGGCCTGCACAAACGATTTGCGCGAGCTGCCCACGAGGAGGGGAAGACGGAAGCGCCGGAGTTTCTCGAGGCCGGCGAGGATTTCATAGTTCTGCCGGCGCGATTTGCCGAAGCCCAGGCCGGGATCCAGGATGATCTGCGAGCGGCTCACCCCAGCCGCGACCGCGCGCCGAAGAGAAGTTTCCAGGCCCCGCCTGAGCGCGCGCCAGATGTCCTGGGCGAAGGGTTTCACCTGCATCGTTTCGGGGCGGCCGCGCAGGTGCATCAGGATGAGGGGGGCCTGATAGCGGCGCGCGACCTCCGCCAGGCGCGGGTCGAAGCGCAGTCCGCTGACATCATTCACAATGTTCGCGCCGGCGCGCAGAGCTTCCTCAGCCACCTCAGCTTTGGTGGAGTCAATGGAGATGGGAACGGAGCCGAGCTTCCGCCGCAGGCCCCGGATGACGGGCAGCACGCGCCGCAGTTCTTCTTCTGCGGAAATCGGCTGCGACCCGGGCCGCGTGGTTTCCCCGCCCACGTCAATCCAGTCGGCTCCTTCGCGAACCAGTTGCAGTCCGCCCTGGAGGGCGCGCTCGGGCGCAAAGTAGAGCCCGCCATCCGAGAAAGAGTCCGGCGTCACGTTGAGCACACCCATGACGAGGGTGCGCTCACCCAACCTGACCTTGCGGCCACCAACCTCGAGGTCAAAAGTGGAACGAGGAGTCATGAAACAAGTCAGGAGTCAGAAACCCTAACCCAGCCAGGCTGCAGAAAAACGCTCCGATGCTGTCATCCTGAGCCCTTCGCTGTCATCCTGAGCGAAGCGAAGGACCCCTGTATTTGAGTTTTCAAGCAAATACAGAGGTCCTTCGTCGGCTTCGCCTCCTCAGGATGACAGTGTCAGCGGTTTTTCCGCAGCCTGTTTCGCCCTGCTCCGAATTCCTCTGCCCCCCACGGCGCCAGCGCCAAACGGCGACCTCCGCTTTACCGTCCGAATAATCCCGCATACGCAAGCGCCCCCGCCACGCCCCCAACGACGGGACCCAGGACGGGCACCCAGGAATAACTCCAATCCGAACCACCTTTGCCCGCGATGGGCAGCAGCGCATGCGCGAGGCGCGGCCCCAGGTCACGCGCCGGATTGATCGCATATCCGGTGGGCGCGCCCAGTGACAGCCCAATGGACCAGACGAGAAATCCGACCAGAAGTGGCGCGAGGCCGCTTTGAGCGGGAGCGGCGTTGGCCAGGATCGCGAGCACTCCAAACACCAGGACAAAGGTGCCGATGATTTCGGTGAGCAGGTTCTTGGGCAGGTGACGGATGGCCGGTATGGTGCAGAAGACTCCGAGCTTCGCGCTCTGGTTTTCCGTCACTGGCCAGTGAGCAAGGTAGGCGAGCCACACGATGACCGCTCCCAAGAAGGCTCCCAGGAATTGTGCCGCGATATAGCGTGGCACAGCGTTCCAGGGAAACCGGCCGATTGCCGCGAGGCCCAGGGTGATGGCGGGATTCAAGTGCGCGCCGCTGATGCGTCCCACCGCGTAGACGCCCATCGCCACCCCCAATGCCCATCCCGTGGTGACGACCATCCAGCCGGAGTTCTGAGCCTTGGATTTGTTCAGCGCCACGGCGGCGACGACTCCGTCGCCCAACACGATCATAAGCATCGTGCCCACAAGCTCCGCCACACATGGACTCATCCACTTCCTCCCCGACCTGCCTATCGATGCCTGCAGACGGGCAAAGAGTATAGTTCGGTGGACGAGGAATTGCGCGCGAAAAGAAGCCAGCGCAAGAGTTGAATGGCCAATCTTGGGCAAAATCAGAATTGGAAGAGCGAGCCGACGGGCAGAAGAAAGCCGGGCAGTAAGGGAGTTTCGAGGGGTTCGTCTTCAGCGCACGTCTGCGCAAGCTGGAAGCCTCCCGCGGCCAGCCGGTACACCTCAATCGCTTGTGCGACGGGATCGACGATCCAGTGCTCGCCCACACCAAACCGAGCATAGGCTTTCATTTTGGGGCCGCGATCACGGGCCTCAGTGGTAGGCGACAGGATTTCAACGACCAGGTCCGGAGCGCCGCGGACCCAATCCCTGACTATGGTCTGGTGCTCTTTCAAGACGAAGAGAAGATCGGGTTCCAGGACGTCATACTCGCTCAGGATGACGTCCAAGGGAGCAATCAGAAGCTCCCCGACGGAGTGGACCTTCAGATATTCCCGAAAGGCCCACGCGAGGTTTAGAAGGATTCGCTGATGGTTACTTGCGGGTGAGGGTGTCACAAAGAGTTCTCCCTCGATAATTTCCCGGCGCTTGCCGTCGTCGGGCATCGCCAGGAGATCTGCGTGCGTGTATTTCGTGCTGATCATCATGGCCCGATTGTACCATTCGCAGGGCGGCAGCCGCGGGGGATGAAAACCCACGAGCGCGCCTTCCTGCTTTACTCCTCTGACGGGCAATCACGCCGGCTGGGGGCGCTCGCGGGCTGGCATGCCAGGCTGAGCAGGTTGAGGCTTGAGCACCTGCGTGGTCTCAGGCGGCGCGGGCTGAGGCGGTGTCCGGCGGACAAATTCCGGCAGCGGCTTGCCTTCGATCAGGAGCTTCACTTCCTTGGCGTCCAGGACCTCGCGCACCAGCAACGCTTCCGAGATGCGCACCAGGCCATCGCGATTCGTCGTGAGGATATCGTGCGCGCGCTGGTAGGCGGAAGTGATGAATTTCTTCACTTCCTGGTCGATCTTAATCGCGGTGTCCTCGCTGAAGTCGCGCTGCGTGGCAAGGTCCCGCCCCAGGAAGATTTCCTGCTGGTTCTTGCCGTAAGCGAGAGGCCCCAGGTCCGACATCCCCCATTCGCAGACCATGCGGCGCGCGATCTCAGTGGCCTGTTCGATGTCGTTGCCCGCCCCGGTGGTGATGTGGTTGAGGAAGATCTCCTCGGCGGCGCGGCCGCCCATCATGATGGCGAGCTGCGTCTCGAGATAATCACGCGTGTAAGTGTGCTTGTCGTCGATCGGCAACTGCATGGTGACGCCCAGGGCCATGCCGCGCGGAATAATGGTGACCTTGTGCAGCGGGTCGGCGTTCGGAATCATGGAGGCGACGAAGGCGTGCCCGGCTTCGTGGAAGGCCGTGTTGCGCTTCTCCTCTTCGGAAAGAATCATCGACTTGCGCTCGGCGCCCATCAAGACTTTATCTTTGGACGTCTCGAAGTCCATCATGGTCACGGTCTTGCGATTCTGGCGGGCCGCGAGCAGCGCCCCTTCGTTCACCAGATTCGCCAGGTCGGCGCCCGAAAAGCCCGGGGTGCCACGTGCCAGAACCGAGATTTCGACGTCCTCGGCCAGCGGAATCTTCTTGGTGTGGACCTTCAGGATTGCTTCGCGCCCGCCCACATCGGGCCGCGGGACTACCACGCGCCGGTCGAAACGGCCGGGCCGCAGCAGCGCGGGGTCAAGCACGTCTGGCCGGTTGGTGGCGGCAATCAGGATGACGCCTTCGTTTGACTCAAAGCCGTCCATTTCCACCAGCAACTGGTTCAGCGTCTGTTCGCGCTCATCATGGCCGCCGCCCAGGCCCGCGCCGCGGTGACGGCCGACGGCGTCGATTTCATCGATGAAGACGATGCAGGGAGCGTTTTTCTTGCCCTGTTCGAACAGGTCGCGCACCCGCGAGGCGCCCACGCCCACGAACATCTCAACGAAGTCGGAGCCGGAAATCGAGAAGAAGGGAACGTTGGCTTCCCCGGCAATGGCCCGGGCCAGCAAAGTCTTGCCGGTTCCCGGAGCGCCGACCAGCAGCACGCCTTTGGGAATGCGCCCGCCCAGCTTCTGGAACTTCTGGGGTTCGCGCAGGAACTCGATGATTTCCTGCAGTTCTTCCTTGGCCTCTTCCACTCCTGCCACATCCTTAAACGTGGCTTTCTTCTGCTGGCTCGAGAGCAGGCGCGCGCGGCTCTTGCCGAAAGAAAGCGCCTTGTTCCCCCCGGACTGCATCTGGCGCATGATGAAAATCCAGAGGCCCAAAATGAGAATCATGGGCAAGCCGTTCGCCAGCCAAGTCATCCAGGTGTTTCCGGAGTTGTCCTTGATGGTGACATTGACGTTCTTGTCCTGGAGGGTCTTGTAAAGATCCGGGTAGTTCGAGGGGATGGTGGATTTGAAATGGGAGCTGTCTTTCTTGAAGGTGCCCGTGACGTCGCCGCCCACGATGGTCACGTCGCGGACATTGTCCTTGTTCACTTCGTTCGTGAGCTGCGTGAAGGATAAGTCCGCTACCTTTTCGCCGGTGCTCGACTTCACCACCGCCCAAATCAGCACGGCAGTGACTGCCATCACGACCCAGAAGATTATATTCTTGACTGCCGAGTTCACAGACCGCCCTCCTCCAGCCTACCGCAATATCCTTTACCTTCCCCCCCCAGCCTTGCCCCTCTTGACTAGATGCGTGCCGCAGCCCTGCGGGTCGCGGCCTGCCTTACATTAATACGGGCCAGGTAAGGCAAACTACGATACTCGTCCTGGTAGCCCAGACCATACCCAACCAAGAACTTGCCCGAGACCTTGAAGCCCGCGTAGTCCACCGGAACGTCCACTTTCCGTTCGTCGTTCTTGTCGAGCAGCGTTGCGGTACGCAGCGAGGCGGGGCCTTGCGCCAGCAGGGTGCGGCACAGATAATCCAGCGTCACCCCCGACTGCAAGACGCCGTCCACCAGGAGGAGGTCCTTGCCCCCCAGATTCACGGGAGGAATGTAGGTGATCTCCCGCATAGCCACCAGCCCGGAGTCACTGTCCCGCATCTCGGAGCGGATGAAGGAATAGGCCACCGGAATCGTTAAGTGACGAACCAAGTCCGCCATAAACATCAGGCAGTTCTCCAGCACCCCTACGACGAGCAGGGTCTTTCCTTGGTAATCACGATCGATCTGCTTTGCCAACTCGCGCACTCGCCGGCGGATTTCCTTCTCACTGATGGCCACCTTGAGGTGGCTCGGGGAAGCTACCCCCCGTGGCACCGAGCGGCGCTTCTTGGAAACAGGCTGGGAGCGTTTTTTCATATAGGCGGTCCCCCCGGGCGGCTTAAAATGAAGGCGGGGGTTCCTCTTTCACAATCAGCACTTGACGGGTCTCATCGGATGCCGCCGCTGATCCCCCCGGCGGGAATCCTCGCACCCAGACGATCTGGGTCCCGCCTGCCAGGACGGGCCAGAGGCTGCGTCGAACCTCCGGAATCTTGCGCTCGCGAAAGAGTTCCTTCAGCTTGCGAACCCCCCGGCTCCCCGCGGGACAAAAAACATCACCCGCCCGCCAGTTGCGCAAGACAAGTAGCCCCGGCAACTTTTGCGGGTCAAGGCCAGCTAGCTTCTCTTGATTATACGCCCCGCCGGGTTCATCGCGGTTAATAATTTTGAAGTGAAAGGTGCAGCCCAGCTCAGGAACAGGCAATTCTCCGGGAATGACTACGGCGTAAGAAAAGTCCGTTTCCGCCGGTGTATGGGGAGCCGGACCAAGCACCAGCCAGGCGAACTCCTTGCGCGCCAGCACATCTCCCGGCAGCGTTTGAGTTTTCCCGCTCTGCGCCTCGGTGGCAAACCGCAGCAACGCTTCGACATGCACATGGGTCAGCCCGCGCAACGAGCCCCGCACGGATTGGAGCATCTGGCGCAACACCCGCCGCGCCAGGGCGGGAGGAAATTCCCGCAGGGGGCGAACGGCAATGCGCTCTTCGGACCCCTCCCGCACCCGCCAGGGTTGCGCCCGCTCATGCGCCTGGCGCTCCAGGAAGGCCTCGTCGTCGCGCGCGTGGTCGGCAAGCTGCTTGAGAAGGGGGATGATCTCCGGATTGAATTCCTTTGCGAGGAGCGGCAGCAGCTCCCCGCGCACTTTGTTCCGCTGCAGGCGCGGGTTGAGGTTCGACGAATCCACGCGGTATTCGAGCTGCCGCGCCGCGATTTCCTGCATCACTTCGGCGCGCGTCAGGCTGAGAAAAGGGCGAACGACTTTACCCTCCAGCACCGGATAGATTCCCCCCAGGCCGCGCGTACCGGTGCCGCGCAGCAGGCGCAGGAGCACGGTTTCCGCCTGGTCGTTGGCCGTGTGCGCAGTGGCCACGCGGTCGAGCCGGCCCTGATCGACGAGCGAAAAGAAAAAGCGGTAGCGCAGCTCGCGCGCCACGGCCTCCAGATTGCGGCGACGCTCGCGCGCCGCCCGTGCCACGTCCGCCCCGCTCGAAAGGAAGTCCAGTTCCAGAGCTGCGGCGAGCCCGCGCACAAAGGCTTCGTCCCCGTCGGACTCTACCCCGCGCAGATGATGATTGAAGTGTACGGCCGCCAGCGGCAGTCCCACTTCCCGCGCCAGCAGCTTCAGGAAATGCAGCAGCAGAACGGAGTCCGGCCCCCCCGAAACCGCTACGCCCACGCGCTGGCCGGGACGGAAGAATTCCTTGCGACGCATCTCGAGCGCCCAGCGGGCATACGTATCAGGCCGATGAGGCATGCAGGGGTCCTGTCTGGGGAGATTGTAACACCGAGACGGGTCCGCCATTTGAACCATAATGTGACCGGAAGGCTGGATTTGAATCATATCCCGGCCGGCTGGGAGATCGGGTTAGACCTGACGCGCAGGCTCAAGCATTCCAACGCTTGACGTGCTACGCTCTACGTAGTATGCTTCAAGAGTGATCCGGAGCTTTCGCTCGAAGCAGACGGAAGAGCTCTTCCATTACCAGCACACCCGGCGGTTCCGGGCCTTTGAGCGGGTCGCCTTGCGCAAACTGCTCCAGCTTCACGCTGCCACGGAGTTAATGGTTCTGGCGTCTCCTCCCGGGAATCACCTGGAGGCGTTACGGGGCGCCCGGATGGGACAGCATTCGATTCGCATCAACGACCGGTGGCGGATCTGCTTCGTCTGACGCCAGGGTCATGCCTACGAAGTGGAGATTGTGGATTACCACTGAGGAGAATTTGCCATGCGCAAGCCGGAGACTTTGATGCCGCCTGTCCATCCGGGCGAGATCCTGCGCGAGGATTTCATGAAGCCGCTCGCCCTCTCGATCAACAGGCTGGCGCTCGACCTGCACGTGCCGGCGACCCGCATCGGCGAAATTGTGCACGAGCGCCGCCGCATCACCGCCGACACAGCCTTGCGCCTGGCGCGCTACTTCCACACCAATCCCGAGTTCTGGCTCAATCTGCAAAACTTCTTCGACCTCGAAATCGAGAGACGCTCGGGCGCG
>Ga0187882_1000878_pt1 | contig 31842 bp, 28 predicted proteins | sample June2016WEW_19_1_3_FD_132991 | JGI IMG/M metagenome (GOLD analysis project Ga0187882, IMG submission 132991) | Peatland microbial communities from SPRUCE experiment site at the Marcell Experimental Forest, Minnesota, USA - June2016WEW_19_150 | ecosystem: Environmental > Terrestrial > Soil >... | reverse complement strand
TCCAACACGCCACCTCCATTCCGCCAATACACCCAGAATGAATGGTGGGCCGCTGTTCAAAGGTGGGCCAAATTAAAGTTCCGAAGTGGACCAAATCAGAGTACCGAAATCAGTAACAGGCTTTGTGCTAGATGAAATATCAAGTGTCTGCCTTGATTAGAGATGCAGGGCGTCCGTGCTGCTGGATCTATGATTGTCTAAGCGCAAACGTGAGTATCGGCAGCGTGACACATGGGCTTTGAAATAGAAATATTTATCTGCATCTCCGCCGTCTGGCAGGAAATGCGCGACGTCCAGTCAGGCCCTTGGCGCGCTTTGCGAAATTAATTGCCGTCACGCTCACGGCCTTGGTCCAACATCTGGTCCAATTGTCGCGCTAAGGCTTCACCGGAGAAATGCCTCGCGTAGGACTCGTATGCAGCTTCGGCATAGCATCGATATCCCTCAGTATTTGCGTTTACCGCCCGTATCGCACTGGCCATAGATTCGTGGTTATCATTGACCAGTATTCCGGAAACGCCATCCGTAATATACTCGCGTATAACGTCTGTGTCAGTGGCAATGATTATTTTTCTGTTCTTCATGTACCTCAACAAACAACTTTGTCCTGCTGCCCCAGTGTTGTGCGCTATCGGAATTATACACGCTTTGGCTGACTTGACATAGGCATCAAACAATCTGGACGATACCTCCCGTAATACTTTGACGTTTGGCGGGATGATGGCCTCTCGGATTTCGGTGTTTAAGGCGGAGCAGACTATTATCAATTTAAAAGGAAGACTCCTAAACGTTTCTATGAGTGAGAGATAATCGCGATTGCTATAGCCACCGCTGAAGAAACATCTGCTGTCATCTGGTTCTTTCACGAGTTGTACCTCAGCGTCTGCTTGAGTCTCCAGGTCGCTTAAGTCTCCATAAGGAAGATAAACCATCCTATTTTCGTCAAACGAAAATGCCTTGGCGTATAGCGTCTTCTCAAATTGGGAGAATAGAACATAATGCAATTGTGTGGAATCGAGAATGCGGAATGAAGCTCGCAACAATCGGATCCAAAGTGGGCTATGAATAAAGAGGCCAAACCAATATACCCGTTGGCATGACCTAAGGCAGCGACATTTCAAAAGTAAGGCGACGCTGGGAGCCATTGGTCCAATGGCAATGATTTCTTGTGCTTCGCGAAGGGGCCTAAGATTCTTCAAGACAAAAAGAAGATCGAGCATCAGATCTCGAAGGTGAGAGCCCTTGGATTTTGGCCCTGAATCCCAAGGTAGCCTACAGAGATCTGAAAAGCCATGCTTCCGTATGAGATATTCACACATATGAGGATGCGCGTTGCGGCAGTGACGCAAGATCCAGCGCTTCCCGCTCGGCATCATATATTGTTGCAAGGAACCCCGGCTTTCCGTTGTGTCGGTTTACAGCCTCTTACTCCTCGAATGCCCGGCAGCGATATTTGGCTCATGGCTGAATTGAGAACTTGATTAGATTGTATCTGATGCAGTGCATTAGCATTGGCGCAGATGAAGTGACTCTGATATGATCCATGACCAGAATGTCACAGGTCGGCGCTTTATTAGTAGGGCCCTTGAATTGTTTGTGCCCTATTTCCGACGCTAAGGCTAGTTTATTAGGGGTGATAAATGATGGAGTGGTGACCTAGGATCCGGTGATAAAGGGCATGAGCATAGTAGCGGCCGATGATCCTTTCTGCTGAAGCGCAGGTGTTTTCCATGGGAAGTCGGGGGAAATCCCGCGGGTGAGCCCGTGTGAGCAGTGCAAGGTTTCCAAAGGATGCATCGATATTGCCATCTGCAAAGATCTGTTTAAAAAACTGATGAGACATGTTGTCGTCACCATTGGGAAAAGCAAATGCACCGTAGTCAAGGGAGAATCGCTCCCGGATTGAACGGATGGAGGTGCGAGTCTGATAAAGCTGCTCCGGCAAAGAAATTAGAGAATATTTGGGGTGGTCCATGCTGTGGGCGCCAATTGTAAAGCCCATGCTAATCAGCTTGCGAACTTGGTCTGACGTAAGATATGGGCGAGACTTTACAAGGTATTCGGTGAAGTCGAAGTGTAGAACACTTGCGATTTCATCAAGGACATATTTCTTGGCATAGTTAAGCGACAAGAGTGCAGTTCTTAGATTTGTTTGTCTGAGTCCGCAATCGGCGAGGATCTGCAAGAGGCGCTTTCTATGGTTATTTGTGCCGATCCGTATCAGATGCTCAATCAGGAGGCTTACTTTGTTGTCATATGGCATGTCCATGTTGTCCAAACACCCAGCAATGAGAAAGAACGTCGCGGGCACGCCCTTTTCCCACAGCAAGGGCGCTACCACGTCGTGCTGTTCCCTGAAGCCGTCGTCGAACGTGAGCAACAACGAATTGTTGGGAAGTTGCACGTGTTTGTTAAGGCTGTTCACGAAGTCACGAAGATCTATTGGCTTATATAGTCGCAAGAACGTGTTGAGGTCTTTCGTGAACTGTTGTACGTTCTTAAATTGATAGAGATGCTTGACGTGCGGAACGTGATCATCACTGACTCCGTGATAATAAGGAATGAGTGGAATAACCCCCGTTAACTTCTGCAGGGACGCAAAGGGGGCCATTGCGAAAACTCTGGGCACAATCTCGTTTTTGATAAAGCTGAGAGCCATGGCTGAGTGCTAGTTTAGATACCCTTGTGAAAAGATAGAATCACGGATCAGCCCGAGGACTGCAGGGGATTGCATATGAATGTTCTCGCGCCGATCGCACGCTATGCACCTATTGTCCTTCAACGCCTATGCGCAAAATCCCAGGTCATCTAATACTACTGTGTTACATGTTTCGATAGCAGGCGCATAGGCATTGGGTTCCTGGTCATTTTGGGCATCTCCCTGAATCCTGTTCAAGCCCAAGAGCAAAGCTTGTCTCTGCCGTGTGACACAGTAGTACTAGGCTTCCGGGGCCCACGATGAGTGTTTCTGATGGTCGCAGGCGGGGCTGCGCGGATCCTTCTGATTCACACCCTTGAAAATGAAGGCCATCTTCGGATAGAAATGCACGGAAAGTATGTTGTGATCGAAATACGTTGGTTCGCGACCCGCAAGCCATTGATAGTTCAGCCCGTCGATGAAAGTTTTTAGAACCCCAAGGGATGTAGCAGGGTCATCGAGGTTTTCCGTGGTGCCCCCGTATTTTGGAATATACGATGTATGCAGATCTTCTATCGCGTAAATCCCGTTGTTGACAAGCAACGGAAATAGGGTGCGAAACGAGGAAATGACGTGCTCGTTTACATGACTTCCATCATCGATCACGATGTCTATGGATGCCGCCTCGCGAACCACCGCCTTCAGAAACTCAGGGTCATCCTGACGGCCTTGGAAGATGCGTATCCGTTTTTCCTCGTGTGGTTTCTTGTCATAGATGTCTATCCCATAGATTATGCTATTCGGAAAGTACTCCTTCCACATTCTAAGGGACTCACCTCCAGCCTTGGGATCATCGTATCCGCCGATGCCGATTTCCAAGATTTGCAGCTGTTTTAGTCGCAGGGGAGCAAAGTACTGCTCGTATTTGGGGATGTATCCGTGGGTCAACTTGTCGGTGCCGTGTTTCATAGCTAACACGCGGAGGCCAGGGTTCGCGGGATAAAGCGAGAGGATCTGTTTTATGCCTTTTCTAAGCGCAGATTTTTGCTTTTCTGAAAGATGCCGTGTGATGAGCTTGTAGTTTATCACAAATATTCTGCCTCGACGACGGCACGCATGCGGCGAAGCGTGCGCCATGGAGCGTCAGGAGTCGCAATGGGATACACGCACTGGCAGACTCCGTATCTAAGTGCTTTTGTTTCATAGGGAGGCGGAGTCCTTTTGTTTAGTTTATTCACGAATTTATCCAGGCAAACCCCATCGAAATGCTTTTCGCTCCTCTGCGGGTTACTGGTCTGTAACGATTGAGAATGAACCACTGCGGCCTAAAGCTAACGTAAGTATTGATACCGATTAAGCACCAAATTGGGGCACTGGATGGTTAGTGAACGCATGCGCGTGCGAAATCATGAGTTTGATCTTGAGCACTCTATTCCGGAAACTGAGAGGCACTCACGACAGAATCCTGAGGCGCAATGTCCGAGTCGAGATTGTCACCATTCTTGGATGCAAAGGATTATGCTGTTTGCTGGGACTGCCCTTTGAGGTCTGTTTTTGATCGGAAGTGATTTTGATGCATCCGTTCGCTGTGATCTCTCTGGAGGGGCTCGCAAAGAGATACAGAAAGAAAAAGCACAATGGCCATTAAATTCCGCTGAAATGAGTCGATCGACGATTCAGTCAGATTGTGAATTTCTACCATGAGGAGGAAGCAGATGCAAAAGCTTGCCCAGGCGAAATCGCTGGCCAGTGCCATCTTAGCCTGTAAAAAAACGGAGAACAAAAACAACCCTGTCAGCAGAGCACCAACTACGCCCAGGCCCAAGCAGACATCTAGGTAGCCGTTATGGGCTTCTTTGACGCCGAAAGCGTCTTCTTGCGTTGAAGGAGTCCAGAAACCTCCGAAACCATAGCCTAGAATGGAGCGCTTTTCAAAGCTCGGTAGAAGTGCGGCCCAAACGTCCGTCCGACCCGTTAAGGTTTCATCTCTTCCAAGGACGCCTGCAAGACCGCCAGATGTCACGGTTTTCCCTGCTGTGGCTAAGGGCAGCGCGGTCCCCAAAATAGCAATACAAATAACAGCAGAACCGCAGATGGCAGTAGCCATTCGAAGACTGCGATTCCTGAGCAAAAGAAGTCCCATGAATACAGCTAATCCTGCAGCCAACGCTGCTATGGCTGTCGCAGGATAAGAATTTGGGGGACCTTTGAGGAGCCAAAGCGCCATGACAAGAACGATGACGTCGGCGTGAGTCTGATACTTGGCTACGCTAAAGCCACGCTTCTGGCATCTAGTGACAAGAGTCCAAATGAGGAAGAAAACCGCGATGAGGCATAGCCGGCCAAGGCCATTCTTCTGTACCGTAAAGCCGACCCACATGCGTTCACCGTTCCAGCGACCATACTGGACTCCATATTCGGGATAATATCTGATCAGGAGTAAGGAAAAAGGAATAAAAATGTATATCGTCCTTCTTAGCAGGCATTCTAATGCGTATCGTGGATTTTCCTCAGTCAGAAGTACAAAGGACATGACGAGTGCTATAAGTTCCCTAATCCAACGTTTCAAAGATACGTAAGGTATATCTGACCAAAAGATGCTCACGAGCATGTAGATCACGAGTACAATCAGCCACACGTGGTCTTTGGCAGCTGCAGACCAATCAAAGCTTCGTCTCGAAAGCAACAATAGACCCAGGCAAAGAAACCCCAGCTGGGCGAAGCGATCCAGGGGGCTGCCGGACAAATCGTCGCCGCCACTCTGCCCAAGCCAAATACTAAGTGGCTTGCCCGCGGCCGTAAGCATCCAGATGGTGGGAATCCACAAAGCCCGAGTCAACCTTGGCGTTTCAGTTCGCTCGAGTCGCAAGAGAAAATAGACAAAGATCAGGCAAAGTAACAACGCAACAGATGGAGGCATAAACGTGTATGACTGAGGGTGCTAAAGTGCTTTGGACCAGAAGGCGTTTCAGTGTCAGCGAACATACTGAAGCGAACTGTTTTCAATATGGGTCGAACGTAAACTGATAGTCAACAATGAAAATAGGAGTGGCAGGTGCTCATAACAATTGACAGCATCAATGTGGGTTGCGGCTGGTGCTGTGGTTTCGTGGAGATGTTCGCTCCATGCGAGCGATCAGTGTTACGAATCCAATAAGATCCGAAAGTGTGATCTTTTTGAAAGCAGCTCCTGTGTTATCTGCCACAGGGGATAAAATGCAGCGATAGCGGCAAGCGCTCCAAGGAGAAACGAATAAGTGTTATGAAATGCCGAAACTGAGGAAACTACCAAGGTAAAGATGGCAACAGCGAGTATTGATTTCATTTTTGCTATGGCATGGGGTGCGAGCACTCTTTCGGCATAGGTCATTTGTGCCGTTACAAGAAAAACAAACGCAATCAATTGAGCGAATGCAAGCCCCATAGCATGATATGAAGGTACCAGAAGTGAGGTGCAGATGATAAGCACACAGCCCCATAGGGCAGAGAACGCAGCAGCTATCCATGGTCTCCCTGTGCCCGTTATGGCTGTTGAAATGTTGTTGTCAATCGCATTGAGAAATGCAACAAGCATTAATATGATGAGGATAGCGTCAGTGCCCTGGTATTGTTTTCCAAAAAGAGAGCAGAGGGGCCTGTGCAGCAGAATGAATACCACGGTAAGTGGGAGAGCAATTGTGAATATTATGCGGAGGTTAAGGCGGAAGGTATTTGTTAATGTATGAGGAATATTGTGCCCATGAACATCTGAATAAATTGGAAGCATTACGAATGTGAGTATCTGCGGGAAAAAGGCGATAAGCTGGCGCCATTGGTTCGCTGCATTAAAAAGGCCCAACTGAGCATAGCCGTTGTGCTGAGCTACGAGAAATGTATTGGAAAGCCAGGTAGCCGGGGCAGAGAGGAGACCGGCTATTGTAGCAGGCAGCGAGAAAGTGAGCAAAAGGCGCCATTCTCTGAAATCGGCTTGTAGGAGGTGGGGAAAAGGTATTGAAAAGCGGAGGCATTGCCCGCGTAGTGCCGTTCGACAGAGGAAGAATCCTAGGGCTGAGGTTAGAATCAACGCGACGACAGCGCCGCGAAGGTTGTCGAGATATACTAATGGGATCATAATGCATGGCGTGGCCACTCCCTGAATTATATTGATACGCGCGGTGTGGCTAAATGCTTCAAAGCCTGCGAGGCAGGCAATCTGTACGCTGTTTAACGTGGAGGCAAGCAAAAAGAGCGAGGCGATTGAGAGGAGCTGGCCCAATTGCGGTCGGTTTAATGTGGATCTGGCCAATGGGTGAGAAAATATCAGCAAGGCTGCTGACATCAGGAGAGAAGTAACGGTTGTAAAGGACATTGTAAGAGATAGGATGCGCCCAGCACGAGCGGGATCGGTTGTGCGAAATTGCGCCAGATACTTAGTGGACGTAGATCCCATCGCACATCCTGCAAGCAATCCAAATATTCCGATGGTGCTTTGAATCATTCCATAGGCGCCAAAAGATTCTGTTCCGAGCATGCGGGCAACCAAGATGCTGGTGATCATCGCAAACAACCGGTTTGCCACGGAACCTGTCAGGGACCAAGCTGCACCGCGTGCGAGACGGCGAACGATTGCGTTGGAGCCGTTTGGGACGAAAGAGACGCTCAAATTGGACTTGAGACGTCGCCAAAGCTCTTGCAATGGAGTCACGGGCATTTGTTTGGGAGAAATGACGTGATTATTGTAGTTACGACTGGGTTGCAAAATGGAGCGCGGCAACAAAAGCCGCAGCCATTGTTTCGATCCGGCCAGTACTGGAGATTTCGCGTCTCGCTGCGCAGGAAAAGTGGTCTCGGAGTACGTCGTCTTCAAGAAGAAGCAGGAGAGCTTTGGCGAGGTTATGAACCCCTGCTTGCGGTACAACGAGGGCGTTGATGCCGTGCTTTACGTACATCATCTCCGGTGATTCATCTCCGGCCTCGGTGATGAGGGGTAGGCCGCAGTAAAATGCGTCCACTACGCTCAGGCCCACTGCGCCCGGAATGCAGCATATGTCAGCCGCAGAAAGCAGATCAAGCAGCCGCTCTCCATAGATGGGGCCTAGCTTAAATATATTACAACCCTGGACGTTTGCCAGGGTGCAGTCTGGATCCGGTCCTACAAGAATCAGGCCGAAGTCCGGGCGGTTCATGGAGTTAAAGGCGTCCACGAGGTGTTGCACTCTCTTGCGCTCGTGGAATCTTCCGGCACAAATGATGTTTTTCCTCGTATGTATACCGTAGTAGCTCAGATATAAATGTCGCATCTCCCGAGAAATGGGACGATAACGGATATTGAGTGTGTTATTGGCTATGAACACCTTTTTGCGAAAAGCACGCGGAACATACTTAATCAGATGAGGTGCGTAAAGGATTATGGAATCGCTCATGGCCAACTGAGACGCATATAAGAGGTTTTTGATCATGGCGTTGGGGTGAGCTAGGTCGCGGCCATGTCCCCAATAGATGATTTTCTTGCGTAAGATGAATTTTGATGCAAAGCAGGTTGGCAGAAGAAAAAGATGCTTCAGGTTGACCCAGAAGATTACGACATCGATATGGCTCGTGCGGATAAAGGTCAGCAAGCTGCTGATTGATAAAGTAATTTCAGCGAAGTTAAAATCTACAGAGTGAGGGTTGCACGGTTGAATTCCGCCTGAAACTACAAGGAGTTCAAAGCCGTGACACCGAAAGTACTCCGAGAAATAATTGTATATGGGAATCCTATAGTGAGGGATTTCGTCTTGATTAACTAGGAGGACGCGAATCATAAAAGAATGCTGATTTGAGGCATAATTCTGCACGATTAGAACGAAGCCGGCAAGGCTATCCAACTCGCTTGTTTGCAGCTAAGCGACTGGTTTGGACTTGATTAAATATATCGTCCATGATCCGCGATGTCATAAGGATATCCCGGTAGGTTACTGGCAGCGGGATATTTTCGCTCACCGACCGATAGAATGAGTTAATCAGAAAGTGAATTCCATACTCAGAATGGAAATCGTTGCGGAGAAACCTGCTGATGTTGCGGCACCCGCCGGCGAAGTTCTGCTTTGCATCCGAGAATGGTGGGATGAATTGATTGAGATAGCTCTTGAAGGTTTTCCTTGGCACCCTAGTCAACGTTTGGTGGACATGATCTGCGATAAGTGAGTTCTTGGGCCCATAGACTCGAAACTGATGAAGGGCCGGACTGATCTGCGACGAGAACGTGAAATAGGCGGTCGTTCGGTGGCTGTCCGAGATGATCACGCGAAGTTCATCGACGATGTCGGGCTCCTCGATGGTCTCGAGGAATCGACTGGTGAAACCATGCGCAAGCACCGTAACGTTTTCATCCTGTAAATACTCCACGATTTTGCCAATGCCGTGGCTGATAATGTTTTGAAGTAGTCCTCCCGGAAGCCGGCGTGCCCAGTGATTGCTATCCCCCAAGAGCGCTTTGGCATAGCTCTCGTCGCTGAAGTCATAGCAATAGATGCTCTCCATGTGAACGGGCGCGCCTCCCAAGTACCCGGCATGGATGAGTTGACGCATGTCTCTCGCCACAGGCTGGAACTGTGTCTCATGACCGACGGTAATCTTACAGCCGGCTGTCTCGGCGATGCCAATCAGTTGCTCAGCCTCTTGGCTATTGATGGTAAAGGGTTTCTCTACATACAAGTGACAATGCGCCTGAAGGCATTGCTTTGCCACGGCATAATGACTCTGCGGCGGGGTCGTGATGTGAACAACGTCGGGCCGGCAGGTTGCCAGGAAGGCACCAAGATCCGCGAAACTATCCTGGACGCCGAAGCGCTCAGCCAATTGCCTTGCCATAAGCTCTTCGTGATCGCATACACCCACGATTTTGCAGTTCCGGATCCTCAAGATCTGACTGCAGTGTTTATCGGCAACCTTCCCGCACCCAATGATGCCAACGCGTATCAATGGACTCCCTCTCAGGTGTTAATAAACCCGAAGTATCGCTGGGTTGCTTCCTCAAAGGGCACTCTTGGGCTCCAGCCCGTCCGCTCTTTGAGCTTGCGGTTTGAATATCGTTGTCCCTGCCAATAGGCAGCGCAGAATCTTCGGTTAAAAACCGGGGGAAGCTGGCCTTCAGACCACTTCGAGTACTTCTCCCAGAGCCAGCACATGAAGTAAAAGACCCGATAGGGGAAGTAGATCGAGTGGAAATGACGGACGTTCTTTTTGTACATATGCAGAAACTTCCGGCTTGTAGGGAGATCGTCATCAACGGCGATGAAGACTTCGCCGTCTACTCCTTCGACAATCCCCGCAAGAACGATGGCCTCGGCGCAGTTGTCCACAAAAATCATCGGAAGCTGGTTAGACCCGCCTAGGTGAAGAAAAATACCAAATGTGTCTATTCCCACACGTCCCGTCAGCTGCTTCTTTCCTGGGCCATAGACGACTCCTGGGCGAACGATCGCGAAGGGTAATCTATGTTCCTTGCCGTATGCCATCACAAGTTCGTCCTGTTTGATTTTGCCGAAGCAGTATGGGTCAAATCTTCCCATATGGTCGCTTTCAATATCGCATGTCTCATCTAGAAGGTCACCGCGACGAATGTGGACATTAGAATGCACGGCGAGGGAGCTGACAGTGACAAATCGCTTCAGGTTAGTTTCTTCCAGTGCTGCATCGAGGAGGTTTCGCGTGGCAACAACGGAATCCATAAAGCAGCCAGCAAAAGATTTGCCTGTTCCAGCGGCTAGGTGGAGGATTAGCGACACGTCTTTAACGGCACGGCGGCATTTTTCGCGGTCAAGCAGGTTTCCCTGGAGGATTTGCACATCTGCTGCAAATGAGTCTGCAAGCCCGCGCAGTGCCGAGAGGTTTCGGGCGGATCTGACGAGACAACGCAGTCGAGTAAATCCTTGTGCAAGCAGGACTTCAACAACTTTCGAGCCAACAAATCCGTTGGCACCAGTAATCAACACGAGTTCCGTTTTGTCTACTATCGAACTAGGAACCATGCGCTCGAGCATAGATATTTGAGTATGGCAGCATTCAATTCAGAACGTATTTTTCTTTGATCACGTCGATACCGCAAAAAGCCAGGAGTTTCCCAATATGATCGAAATCCTTGATCAGATATTTTATGAACACGTGCCAGCCCATCAGCAGAAAGACGGGAAGCAATATCGTGTATGAGACGCATGCAGCGAGGGACTTCAGGATCTCGGATGCTTGGCAAGACGGGTTCGCAAGGGATGCCTTCCCTCTCAGGAGGGCCCGTCTTAGTTGAAAGGAAAGGCGAGTACGTTCCTCAGAGACAATCTCATATACCGTAGCCTCGTTACACCAAACAAACACCTTGCCCAGATGAATTGCCCTTCGGAAGAAGTCTAGATCCTCCCCCCCGCTGCCGAAATTTTGGTTAAAGGGGCCCGCAACTTCGTTAAGAACAGGGCGTCGGATCAGCGCATTTCCGGTCCGTGTCTGCGTCCAGTCAAGCACATGGCCCGTCTCATGGCAGGGCCGTTGAAAAAGGCACGATTTGGTCACCCACTGCGGCGGTCTGATCTCGAAACGCGGTTTCACCGGCCCGAGAACGCCGTCCGCCCCATACTTTATGAGGGCGGCATGCATCCGGAGAAGCCATCCGTCGCTGGGGATTTCGTCATCATCGATGAGGGCGACAAAATCTCCGCTAGCGTGCGCGACTGCTCTGTTTCTTGCAAGCGCAATGTTCTGTTCGGCCTCAACGAAATATTCGATTGCGCCGGGATTCAGCCGTTGGAGCAAGTCCACTGTTTCACGGGCAGACTCTTGAGAATCATTGTCCACAACGACAATCGAGTATGTAAACCTCCAGTCACTTGCTTGCTGGACCAGTTCCCTAAGCAAGCCCGCAAGAAGCGCGGGGCGCTTGAAGGTGCACACGCATATACAGATCTTGACTTGGGATTCCAGACTATTACCTTTTGGTACAAGACTTCATAATAGCCACCGGTTTCCAAAATGCATAACGACAGGCCACTCTGCGCATGCATTCATCCAAGACATTAGCATGTATCTACTATTCATGCAGCTAAGAACCAGCTCATTTCTTCAGGACGATGATAAACTCGCTATTTCCAAGTTTGCCCAATGTTAGCAAGTGTGCTAAGGTCCATAACATGTTATAGGCTGCGATTACGTATCTAGCCAACGGGCCTTTGTTTAGCCAAAAATAGGAAGGATCGCCAGCATCATAGCTGTCATAATAAAACACCTGCAACTTATTGTGCATTGCGAATTTCCTTATTTCGTTTGGAGCGATGGTATATTTAAGGTAAGTCTTAAAGGGCCCCAAGTCCCCTTTCCCTGCTTCTTTTCTTCCGATCAAATACCTGTAGTACCACGTATGGAAACATAAGGGCAGGTACTTGGTCAGTAGACCCTTAATGGATAAGACATTTGGCAGTCCTAAAATGATAAGGCCATCATCTTTAACAGCGCTAGCGAAATTACGGAGAGCCAACTCAGGCCGTCGAAGATGTTCCAACACAGTCCAACAAATGATGACATCAAAGCTGGATGGCCTGAAGTTATAGTATTGTATATCGCCCAATATGGCTTCATGCAAACGAGTATTCCGTTGCAGTTGCTTCTCTGAAATGTCAATTCCGGTCAACTTTATCGGTTGTTTAAAACGAAAGTGAATGGTAGAACCACACCCAGCTTCTAAGATTCTTAGTTCCAGCCTAGTTTCTAGGATTCTATCTAGAAATCGCTGCAAGCTTAGGAAGGAAGGATTCATTTATGAATCGAAATGTTTGTTTTAAAGGACGATTGTGTATTATCTGACTCGCCGAGCATCCCGTTGACCGCCTTGCACTCCCCGAAGGGGAAGGGACGAATTCGTCGGGCTGCGAACATATTGAATTGAGCCTGACGCATCCATTAGAGGCGGCACCTTTTCGCCCTGTCTTGCCAAATTCAGTAAGCCTATTCTTTACGTGCAAGGCGAGGGGTTTCGACAATCCGCGGGAGAGGTATAAACTGGTAGCAGCGATTACCTCTCTCGGGTGCTCGGTCGAGCGCGGGACGATCTTGTCCACCCGTTGCGCGGGTAATGTGCGAACATTACACTGCCTCGAATCGAGGGACGTGCGCCCTTTGTGGCGTCGAGCGCTAAAGCCAGTGCACCTAGCCGTGGGAGCTTGCTAGGCTCCGCCGTTCCGGCGAGCCATTTGAGTGAGGTTCGCTCTTTCTCCGGGGAAAACGTGGTTGGGCGGGAGGAAAAGCGCATGAAACACTTTGTGAGTTTGGGGCATTTGAGCTGAGACCTGCAAGTAAGATTTTGTGCTTATGTTGAAAAATAGCGGCACAATGTTCGGCCCGCTTTGCGGGGCAGGCCAAAGCCACGCCTTCCAGGCGTGGCCGATTACTGATGAAATTGCCGAAGATGTGTTCGTACGCCGGCGGTTGCCGCATCGGCCCGACATTCGTCAATTTTCTCAAGTTCCGCCGGTTCTGCAAAAACCACGAATGTGCAGCTCAATTCTGCGAAAATTGAGATCGACTGTCTGGGCAACTGATAAACCGGTTCCCGCAGGCAGGCTGCAGCATTCGCATAGGTTTCATAATCTATTGTAGATACCAACTCAATCATACAGCAACAACCGGTCGCATTTGATGCACGGGCATCCCGACGCAAGGGAAACCTCCCTCCCGGCCCTCTATCAGCACAGCCAGTGCGAGCAACATCCATGCTTGACTCCACCTCATGTACGGAATGCGGTTCGTCCACCAGCGATGCTTCTGAAAGTAAAAATAGCCCCGTGCATTCCACATGTTGGACATCGTCCAGGCCAGCACGTCGTTTGCCAGCGTGATGTTGCCGCTGTCCAGATCTTTGAGCGTCACCAGCGTGATGATGCTTTGAGCAGCGCTGTGGATATCGATCGGGTAAAGGCGGTCATGGTAGTATCTCGGGGCGCCGTCTTTTTCGAAGAAGTGCCTGCGGAAAAAATCGAAGCCGCGCCTGATGGCCGGCTCAAACTCCGACGACTCGGCATGGAGGCCGATCGCGCGCAATGCGCAGAGGTTGAATCCCGTGTGGAAGTTGTCGATCCACCGCTGGGAGGGATGGTCGCACTCGCCATAGTCCCAGGAACCGTCGCTGTGCTGTTTGTTCACCGTGAATCGGGCGGCTTCGAGAGCGGGTGCCAACAGTGAACCGTTTGCCGTCTCTCTCGCAACGCGCGAGACCAGGGCAGCGCCAAGGAGATTGGCGTTGTGGACAAACGTTCGATTGGGCTGATAGTAACTGAAACACGACTCTGAATCGCTCACTTTAAAATAAAGACGCTCCAGCAAAAACCTCACCGCGCCGAGCACCGTCTCCAGGAAGCGGGAATCGGGATTATGCTTATGAGCGTCAAGCAGGGCATTGGCAGCAAAGGTCGTGCAGATGATGTTCGGGGTTCCGCGCGGCACAAGTACTTTTCGAGTCTGCCAGTCGAAGTGATAACCCCAACCCAAGTAACCGTTCTCTGAATTGGAGAGCGACAAGAGGCGCTCGCTCAGGTATCGTATCGATGCATCATCACGGAGAAGACCAAGCTTGGAAAGCTTGATGAGTGAGGTGAGAAAAAGCGCTAGGCCTTTCGGATTCTGCTCCTGCGGAACCATGAGGATCCGCCGAAAATTGATGGGAGACCTCTTCAACAGCTGGATCAACGCCAGGCGAGGATACTTGAAATGTAAAAATCTCAATGACTGAAAAACCCTGCTGTTGAGGCCGTCATAGGGATCGTAGCCGGCCCAATCATGAGACCGGCAGTACCTGAGAAGTTCGGTAGCTATGCCAGCAGGAGTGAGGCCATTACCGCTGCCTTTATCGGTATGAGTCCGGCTCATCTCTGCCCGAGGCATCGGCCCTCTGGGAAGAGTATGGTTTCCAAGTGATCCATAATTTGCTGGAGGGCCTGACGAGATCTCGAGTCGGGCATGCTACCTTTGCTGCGCCTGCGAAACTGGACCTTGTTCCTGATCTCTTCAACAGAGGAAATCAGGTCGAGACGCCCCTCTGCCTGAAGGTATCTATCCACGGCTCCTATGGGACCCCGGAAAATACTATAGACCGGAACCCCTAGGGAAGCTGCTTCCCTGTTCATTGTCCCGCCACCGCTCACGACCAGGTCCGAATACCAAACCAAGTTCAACCCGTTCAAAACATGTTTGGGAACAATCACACGTCCATTGGCAAACCAGGCCGAGTTGTGTTCCTTTAGCTGAAATCCCTGCCTCTCATTTCTAGGCAGCAACACGATCTTTGCGTCGGACTTTGTCAGGGCCCAGTTTATCAGCTCAGATAGAAGGAGTTCACTTTCCGGATTATGGTAGTGTGCTTCCGTGGCGGGAGGGCGGACCGTGATTACCAAATCATGCTCCGATAAGCCCAGCTCGCTGAGGATGGCTGGATCTGGGACGAAGGACGGCACATAGACATCTTCCTTGATGCCCGAATATTTCAATACCCTTGCTCCAACCAAGCCGTTGGTCGGGATGACCGAAGGGATAAGTTCATATTTCGGCCGACAGAAGGGAGGACTACTCGAATGCTCATAATCACTGAGCAGTACTGTCGGAATCCTGAGGATATTGGCCAAAAGGAGTTGGGAACGCGCTCCATGGGAGAGAGCCAGATCTGGCTTCTCACGGAGTGCAAAGGGCGCCAGCTGCGCAGCGCGCCAAGCCCAGCCATATACCTTGAGAAATAAGTTTTTTCCGTAGTGATGGCCAATCTTTGCATACGGGAGTCTGCACTGGGATGCCAGCTCGCACACCTGAAATGCGTCGCGTGCGCTGATGACGACCCTGCATCCTCGTTTCTCCAGTTCGCGGATTATCGGGACGAAAAACGGAACGTGGGGTGTGTTGTCCAGATCGATCCAAACGGTCTTTTTTGCTATTGGCTGCTCGCTATTCGCTATTCGCTTTTCGCTTTTCGCTTTGCGGTAGTGGTATGGTGTGCGGAAGTGTTGGGTGCGTTCGATAAAATCTCTCAAATCGATCGCGCAAATGTCAGCAGATATGCAGAAAGCAGACCGGCATCCATTGGGCCAACGCCAGAGCCTCAGAATCGGCTTGGTGCAGGCATCGACTTCATCGAGAAGCTTCCGCGCTTCGTTCAATTTGAAGTCAGGACAGCTCAGAAAAAGGGAGTGGCCCTGCGCAGACGCTGCTTGCTCTGCCAGGAACCCCTCGCCATGAAGAAACTCTCTGAGCGATGGGGGGCACGTGGGGGACACTCCGATCGTGAATGCAGGATATGTTTCCGCACGCGGTTGAGGATGGTAATCCTTATAAAAGCGGTTTGATTCAGGAGATTCCGATTCTGAAGCACGTCCCTTGACAAGGACCGTGGCCTCAGCGGGTGCATCGATTGTAACCTGCCCGTTATCCAATCGATGCCAGCTCCACTCACTGCGTCGTTTCCACCAATCTGCAAGCTCATTGAGAGTCGCATGCCATACCGGCGGACGAGCGCGACGCACATAATCCAAGACATCTCCGATCGCTTTATGAACCCGAGAAAAACGCTCAGTGTGAAACATCAGGTGGAACATTTCGCCTGCTGAATGAATCTCTTCGAAGACCCTGATCCATTGGCCGTAGAGACCGTTTGCATCGCGCACACGGTAGCGCTCGTAAAGAATCTCGTCGTCCGGCGCTGAGACTGGGATGTCCATCACACGCCGGCTCAGATCGGGCAATGAGAGCATCAGATCCCAAAGATGGTAACTGTAGAGCGCTTCAAGCCTATCCATGCCAGCGATTTGTCGCAGCCCCTTGTTCCAGAAAATGACTTCTCCACTGGTCCAAATGAATGGACCGAGATCCAGAGCATTCCGGGTGCTCTCGTTGTAGTTAAGATAGGGGCTACGAAACCCGTGAACTTCAAATCCGGCATTGGTGAGGATGCGATGACTCTCCCCGAGGATGTAGGCTTGGTGTTCCGGTGGGAGAAGGTCGAACCTGCTGTGATACAGTCCGTGGGAGCCAATGTCGTGTCCCAGCCTACGTAGTCGCTCAATTCTGTGGCGATGACGCCTGATAGTGCCCGCGGTTACAAAAAAGGTCATGCGAGATCCTCGCGGACCAAGCGTGCTCTCGATTAAACCGGTGATCCGGTCGAGCCGTCGACCGCCCCGCGTGAATCGAACCAATATTTCAAGTGATCGTTCAACGGCGTGGATTGGCCCTTTTGTCGATATCAGGTGGCGGAGGAATGTGGGCATGGAGTTGGATTCGAAAATCGAGAAGCGACGATTCGAGATTCAAGATTCGAAATTCGAGATCTGGGATTCGAGATTGGGGATTCGAGATTCGAAATTCGAGATTCGAGATTGGCAATTTCGAGTTTGGAAGTTTTAGCTCTTAGCTAAAAGTCCAAAAGTCAGAGCCAAATCCTTTGTTCGCTGTTCGCTTTTGGCTTTGCTGGGACTAGAGCGAACCTTGAAGACTCAAAAACGCCAGGCAAGTTTCAGGTCTTTGTTCTCTTTGGCAATTCGATGAGATATTTTGTCGAGTGGCGAAACATTAGAGGTGTGAACGCTATTTGCATGCCATCGCACACACTGCCGGGTATTGTGCTGCCATGAAAGTGCGCGATGTGCTAATCTTGCTGAAATAGCATGGTTGGCATCTGGCGGCCATGCAGGGGAGCCATCGGCAATTCAAGCATCCCACAAAAGCCGGGCGCGTCACCGTTTCGGGTAAACCCAACGACGACCTCCCCCCAGGCACCTTGAACAGCATCTTGCGCCAGGCGGGATTGAAAAAGTAAGGAGCTGCGGCTCATGCGTTTCGCAATTGTCATCGAGAAGACCGAAAACAACTATGCTGCCTATGTTCCTGATTTGCCAGGTTGCGTCGCGACGGGAATGACCCTCGAGGAAACTGACCGGCAGATTCGCGAGGCCATCCAATTTCATATCCAGGGATTGCGTGAGGATGGCTTGCCCATTCCGGAGCCTAAGAGTCATGTGGATTATGTCGTCGTCGCCGCGTAAGAGGATTCGAGATTCGAAATTCGAAATTCGAGATTGGGAATTTCGAATTTCGAATTTTCAAACATGGAGGGCCCAGTTGACGGTTTCCAGCTTCGAATGTCGGCCAATCGCCTCGAAGTCCTCATCGCAGTGGATCAGCGCGATCGAGGATTCCATCGCCACCGTGGCAATCAAGCAGTCCGCCGCGCTCGGAGAAACTCCGTGCTTTCGGAGGCCTGCCGCGAGGTCCCATGCCTTCGCCCACCATTCCGGCTGAAACGGGATGCGCGTGACCGGCGAGAACCTGTCGAGCAGATCTTTCCCCTGTTCCGATCTGGACAGACCAGTCATCAGTTCCAGAAGAATCCACTCCGTTACGGCAGTCTCTCCCCCGACCACAAGCGATCTAAGCCGCGCTTGGATTTTGGCGCTGCCGCGCGACCGCAAGGCGTGGATCCATACCGAGGTATCAACGAGGACCATGCGCGGTGCGCTTCCTCCGCTGCTTCCGGAGATCCTCGGGGCTCAGGTCGAAGGCAATCGAGCCGAATGCGTTCGCCAGCTCCTTCAGTTTCCGTTGACGAACCACAGCCTCAAGGCTGGCACGGACGGTCTCTTTAATAGTCGTCGCGCTCAGTGCCAATTTGGCCTGCTTGAGAAGGTCTTCGTCAATATCGAGAGTGGTTTTCATATGTATCGATTACCCATGTGTTACCATATCGTAGACGCTGGAAGTATGGGTGTCAATCTCGAATTCCCAATCTCGAATCTCTAGGGTACTTCGAGCTTTCTCATGATGTGACGGGCGAGATGCTCATTGATTTCTCGGTGCCGCGGGATCGGCTGGCAGGCTCCGGTTTTGGAATTCTGATACCACTCGTGGCGTCCGCCACGGCGCAGCAGAATACAGCCGCTTTCCTCCAATCGCCGGATCAGGTCGACGCGTTTCACGCGATACTTAGTTCCGCCACCCGGCGGACACCGGGGATTTTGCCGCTCGTTAGCTCTGCGTAGATATCCTTGAGATTGTCCTGCAGCTCTTCCAGCGTCTCAGCCTGGCTCATGTAGTCAGGGAACTCTTCCAGATGTCCCAGCCACATGTCATCTTCCTGCCAGTAGATGTACCTGAGAGTTTTCATGAGGCCATTATGCATCCGGGGGCGGGGGAATTCAAACGAGATTGGGGATTAGAGATTCGAAATTCGAGATTCGAGATTGGGGATTAGAGATTAGAGATTCGAGATTGTCAATTTCGAATTTCGAATTTCGAATCTCGAATCATGAAATCGTGAGGGTGCGGTTGATTTGGGACGCGACGAAGGATTGCTGGGCCGGGGTCAGCGTCGGGAACATGGGGAGCGAAAGGATTTCGGCAGAGACTCGCTCGGTGATGGGGAAGTCGCCGCTCTTGATGCCAAGATGTGAGTAGGCAGTCTGCAGATGCAACGGGACCGGATAATGCAGGGCGGTGCCGACTTTCTCCTGGGCGAGCTTCGATTGCATGCCGTCGCGGTCCTGCGTGCGAATGACGTACAGGTGGTAGACGGCGCGGGACCAGTCGGGTTCGTATGGGGCGACGATGCCGGCGATGCCGGAAAACAGGTCGGCGTAACGCGCGGCGGCGCTGCGGCGGGCCTGGTTCCACTCCTCGAGATAGCGGAGCTTCACGCGCAGCATGCCGCATTGAATTGAGTCGAGGCGGCCGTTGTAACCTTCCAGGTCGTGGAAGTACTTCCTGGCCTGGCCGTGGTCGCGGAGCATTTTGATCTTTTTGGCGATCTCCGGGTCGTTCGTGGTTACCGCTCCGCCTTCGCCGCAGGCGCCGAGGTTTTTGCCTGGATAAAAACTGAACGCGGCGGCTTTGCCCATGCTCCCGGCGCGGAACCAGCGGTTGTGCTTCCGGGAGAAATATTCGGCGCCGTGGGCCTGGCAGGCATCTTCGATCACGAGCAGGTTGTGAGCTTCCGCGAGTTCCAGGATCGGGTCCATGTCGGCCATCTGGCCATAGAGGTGGACGGGGATGATCGCTTTCACCGGGACGTTTGGATTTGCTTCCAGGTATTCACGCAACTTTGCAGGGGACATGTTGTAAGTTCGCTCGTCGATGTCGACGAACGCGATGGTCGCCCCGGCTTGGGATACGGCTTCGGTTGTGGCGATGAAGGTGTTAGGGACAGTTACTACTACGTCTCCTTTGCCGATGCCCGCTGCGATTAGGGCGAGGCGGAGAGCGTCCGTGCCGGAGCTTACCGCGACGCAGTGCCGCGCCTGGCAGAAGGCGGCGAACTCTCTTTCGAGGCCTTCCACTTCCGGGCCGCCGATGAATCGGGCGGTGTGGAGGGCGCGGCGGACTACGTCCAGCAGCTCTTCTTCCAGTTCCACATGAGGAGTGACTAAGTCCAGGAATGGGATTTCGGGTTGCACTAATTCACCTCGGAGGCGCTAAGAAGCTCTAAGAAAGATGACGTAAGAATTTGGCGGGGTTGCCCGCGACTATGGTGTTGGGGGGGACGTCTTTGGTTACTACGCTGCCGGCGCCGACGATGGCGTTCTCCCCGATGGTTACATTAGATAAAATTGTGGCGCCGCTGCCTATGGACGCGCCGCGCTTAACCAAGGTCTTCTCCACTTTCCAGTCGGACTCGGTTTGGAGCTGGCCTCGCGCCGTGGCGCGGGGATAACTGTCGTTGATGAATGCAACGCCGTGGCCTACGAAAACGTCGTCTTCGATGGTCACGCCTTCACATATAAAAGTATGGCTTGAGATCTTGCAGTTGTTGCCGACGAAGGCGTTTTTCTGGATCTCCACGAAGGCGCCGATCTTGACGTTGTTGCCGATCGTGCAGCCGTATAGATTAATGAACTTGGAGAGCTTGACGTTTTCGCCGAGTTTGACGTCGGGGGAGATGCAACAGAATTCGGTCATAAAATGGGATTGTTTAGGATAGATGTGTCGCCCTTTCAGGGCTCTTTCTTCACTTGCTCCCAACCCCGGGCTCACGCCCGGGGCTATTCTCTTTCCGCCCCTTCGGGGCTAGGAATCATGCGCTGTCCCTATGTTTCATGAATATCTGCAGCCGTCAGCCTTTAGCTTGCCGGGGTTGGAGTTACGGTAGTGAGTTTTGGCATGAGCACGATTCCCAAAGCTGAACCGCCAGAACCAGAAGCCTTAAGCTCAGAGCCAATATCCAAAAGCCTACAGCGAATCTCGAATCTCGAATCTCGAATTGCGCTTTCTTCAGAGCTTAACTACCCCACCTTTTTGGGAAAGCGACGCGTCGGCCGCTTCGAGGAGCTGCACGACGCGCAGGCCCGCCTTGCCGTCGTTGAACGGGGTTTCATCTTTCAGGATGCAGTCCATGAAATAGCGGGTCTCGAGCTTCAGCGCCTCCGTCTGGTCAAGCTTCGGCGACCAGATGTCGCCCATGCGATAGTTCACCATCATTTCATACACGCCGTCGCCGTTTGTCCTGCTGACGCCCTTGTCGTACACCTTGATCTTTTCGTCCGCCTCGACATCGTCCCATACGAGCATCTTCTTCTCGCCGCCAATCAGCGTGGTGCGCACCTTCACCGGCGAGAGCCAGTTGACGTTGAAGTGGGCGATGACGCCGCTCGAGAAATAGACCGTTATATAGGCGACGTCCTCTGTTCGGTTTACATGTTTCTCGCCGGTGGCGACCACCGCCTGGGGCTCCTCCTTGATCAGGTGCTGCATGATCGAGAAATCGTGCGGGGCCAGGTCCCAGACCACGTTTACGTCGGATTGAAACAGGCCGAGATTCACGCGTGTCGAGTCGTAGTAGTAAAGCCTGCCCAGGACGTCCGAGTCGATCAATTCCTTGATCTTGCGCACCGCCGGGGTGAACAGGAACGTGTGGTCGACCATGATCTTGAGATGCTTCTTTTCGGCAAGGTCGATCAGCTCCCTGGCCTGGGCGGAGCTCTGCGTGAACGGCTTTTCCACGAAAACATGCTTGCCGTTTTCGAGGGCCTGCTTCACCAGGGGAAAATGAGTGGCGACGGGAGTAATGACCGCGACGGCATCGATATCCGGGGAGGTGAGGATGTCGTTGCAGTCGGAGGTGACTGAGACTCCGGGATTGGATTTGCGGGCGCGATCCAGGGCCTTGGGGCGGAGGTCGGAGATGCACTTGACGCAGCCGTAGTCGATGTCCTGGAAGTTACGGGTGATGTTGGGGCCCCAGTAGCCGTAACCTATAACACCGATATTTATCATGGGAGGGATCCTTTATTAAATTGGGTGTTCGATAAAAGCGAGAGGTACTGCTGAGGAAGATTCGAGATTCGAAATTCGAGATTCGAGATTATTAATTTCGAATCTCGAATCTCGAATCCTCTAAGACTCGAAGATCCCAAAGAATCTCTAAGAAAAACTGGTAGGTATCAGCGAATAGCGAAAAGCCAAAAGCTAATAGCTATACTCAGTAGGCACCCTCACCGTTGAGCATGGCATAGGGAGTTTTTATGATGATTTTGAGATCCAGCCAGATCGATTGCTCGCGGATGTAGCGCACGTCCAGGCGCACCATCTCGTCGAAGGTCGTGCGGCTGCGGCCGTAAATCTGCCACAGGCCGGTGATGCCCGGCTTCACTTCAATGACACGGCGGCGGTGCCAGTATTTGTAGTGGCTGATTTCGTATGGGATCGGCGGCCGCGGACCCACGATCGACATTTGACCGCGCAAAACGTTCAGGAACTGGGGCAGTTCGTCGAGGCTCGATTTACGTAAGAAGCGGCCCAGCCTGGTGACCCGCGGGTCATTGGTAATCTTGAAAACACCGCCCTCTGCCGCGGGGGCCTGCTGGCTGATCAGTTTCTCGATGTATTGCTGATGGATCGTGGGGTCATTATTGACCTCCATGGTCCTGAACTTAAGGAACGCGAACTCTTTGCCGAACTTGCCGATGCGGTGCTGGCTGAAGAACACCGGGCCCTTCGAGGTCGCCTTGATCAATGCGGCACAGGCGAGGAAGATGGGCGAAAACAGAATCAGCGCCACCAGGCTGCCGGCGACATCGATAACTCTCTTCAAAACCTCATGTACACTGCGGGCGCCGCGGCGATTGGTGATGTCGGGGTAGAGTTTCTCGTCCGACTTCAGGTGCGGAGCGCCGTTGCTGTCTTCCTCGGGGAAGTAGTGGAATGAGATGTTCAGCCGGCTTTTCTCTTCGGGGGTCAGCGCTCCTGAAAGAGCCGCGTCCGCCCTGGCCGTGAGGGCCATTTCGACCGTTGCGCGGCTTACGTCGCGAAGGGTGGTGAAGATCGTGCCGATCGTGGTCGGGTGGCTGTACCAGCCGTGGAAGTCGCTGTCGCGGGTTACGGAACGAATGGCGTGGCAGAGGCCGGCGATTCTTGGATGAGGAAGGTCGCGCAGCAGCCCGTTCAGATCGATCAGCATCAGGACGAACGGGTCGCCCGTGCGCTCCGTACGCCGGCGCTCCATGCAAAGCATGTGGTTGAAGAGCTGCTCGTCTGCGATGCCGTGGCCGTTCAGGCTGGGTTGCGGATCGGCCGGGCGAGCGTGTCCAAGCGCTTTTTCTTCGCGCACCGGCGGGGCGGCGGTAAAGCCGGTAAGAAAGCCGCCGAAGGCTTGTGCGCCGGGGAACTTTGTGAAGAGGCTCATGTGATCTTATTGAATTCGAAATTCGAGATTAGGAATTGGCAATCTCGAATTTCGAATCTCGAATTCTTGATTACTCAAGGTAGTTCTTGGGGCGGGAGCGCTGCTTGGCGGCTCCGTACGGGTAGAGGCTGCGGCCCCGGTAGCGATAATACTTATAGTAATACTGCGTGTGGAACATGCGCGGCTTGACGTCGTTGAGCACGAAACCCAGCAGCTTATTGCGGTCCAGGGTCCGGAAGGCGCGTTCGAGGTTCCCGTAAGACGTCTTGCCGCTGCGCACCACGACGACGAGGCCGTCGGAAATACTTGAAACGATCTGCGCGTCGGAAATGGGCGCGAGCGGCGGCGCATCCAGAATCACGGTGTCGAACTCGCGGCGCAGGTAATCCATGAGATTGCGCATCTTCTCGAGCGAGAGAAGTTCGACCGGGTTCGACGCGGTTCCGCCGGCGGTCATGATAAAGAGCCGGCGGAAGCGGCGCATGTAGCAGTAGGGAAGCAGGTAGTCAGTTTCCAGGTATCCCTTGAGTCCGGGCTCGAGCGACGTGCCGAGATATTTGTGAATGGTCGGGTTTCTCAGGTCGCAGTCGATCAGGAGGACCTTGCGTCCGACGTCTCTCGAAAAAGTGAACGCCAGGTTGGCGCTCACGAGCGATTTGCCCTCGGCGGTATGCGGACTCGACACCGTGATCAGCTTTAGAGGCCGCGCGGCGCTGAGCTCCATGATGCGCACCTTCAGGGTCTTGAACTGCTCGCTGACGAAAGAGGCCTGGTTGTGAAACGTCTCCATCTTGTCGCTGAGGACGTTATTTTGGATTTCGGGCACCAGATGTTCGAAGGGCAGGCTTTCGCGCAAAACCACCGCGGTAACCTCGCTGGGCGGCTCCTCGATGCTCGTGACCAGCTTAAGCGAATCGAGAACCGAAAGGATCTTGCACAGCCGGCCGTATTCGAGGCCGGTGGAGACCGCCAGCTCCTGGAGGGTTTGGGGAGATTTCAGCTTGCTGATGACCGAGAGTTCCTGCGGGTACCAGGGAAGGTGTGAAAGGTCGTGGCCGTTCGATAGTACCAGCATTTTGTGCGGGTCGGGCTGGAAAGGGCGCAGGCTCCTGCGGGCCAGTTCGAGCATCAGCTGCTCCAGCGACATGCGGGCCGGGAGGTAGATGGGCGCTGGGCCGGGCGAGAACGAGCGCACCTCGTAACCTTCCTGGAGAGCTAACAGCAACAGCTGGATGGCCTGATCCTGGACGACCTCCAGTAGTTCGGTATTGTCGAGGACATTTTTGTGGACGGCCGCCTCTCCCAGGATTCTGCTGCGCTTGCGCGCTTCAGCCAGCAGGTCGGTGATGCCGGATTCGGCGATGAAGTCGCTCCGCGCAAGAAACTTGCCGATCTGATAGCGTGGGATATCGCTGCTCGCGGCACTGATCAGGCCCTGGTCAAAGAACACCTTGATCAGGCTCTGGTCCTTGCCGAGAAGGAGAGTCCCGGATTGATTTTCGCTGCTGATACGCTGCATTTCTTCAAGCAGCGGGTTTGGTGTGGTCATGATTACGGCCTTGTTGGATTCGAGATTCGAGATTAGGGATTCGAGATTAGGAATTCGAGATTCGAGATTCGAAATTGGCAATCTCGAATTTCGAATCTCGAATTCTTCTCAGCTATGAATGCGCTGGATCACGGGATCGAGGATGCGCAACAGAAACGCCTGCTTATGATACAGGAAGTATAGACATCCGCCATAGACGCAGAGCAGCACGACAAACGCCGCCGCAAAGGCGATCGCCCGATGGCGCGCCCGGGTCGTGTCGGAGAGGGTGGTGATGCTCGGAATCTCGATCAGCACATTCGATTCCAGCGCTCGTTCGAGCTCTCCCTCGGTAAAGATGCTCGGGCTGAGAAAGTCGATCACGAACGCCCCGGCGAGTCCGACCGCCACGCTTATGCCCAGGCCCACCAGCAGGATGATGGGACGTTGGGGCGGCGCCGGCTCGAGCGGATAGTTGGCCGGATCCAGCAGTATGAACTGCGAGCCCTTCTGGCGGCTCTCCAGGCTCTCAGAGAGCATGGCTTGCGCCAGCTTGCCCTTGAGGTCCTCGTGCTGCTTATTCAGGTCATCGGTGGTGCGTATCAGGGCCTGGGTTTCCTGTTCGATCTGGGGAGTCTTCTGGACGCGGTCGAGATAGAGCGTGATCTGACCGTCGATCCACTTCTTCTCATTCTGGCGAATCTCCATCTCGGTCTTAATCTGCTGTAGCTGCCCGGACAGGTTTTGGTAGACGGGATTGGGAACCATGTCCTGAGCCGTGTCCCCGGTCGTGTCTCCCAACGGGGTGAGCGGTAGAGGAGGCAGCGCCTTCTCCATTTTATCCAACTCCGCCTTGAGGCGCAGGGCGTCCGGGTGATTTTCTTTTTTGCTGCCGACAAGCGCTTGATAGTCCTGCTGCTTCTTGCGGAAGATTTCCCAGGCCTGGTTCGCCGTCGGCGGCGCTCCGGGCGCCTGCGACCTGTTGGCCTGTTCGCGCGGGATCGTGCGAGAGGTCTCGGAGAGCTGCTGCTCCAGGACCAGCTGCATGCTCACATAGCGATCGAGGGCCTCGATGTTGCCGTTTTTCTCGAGCTGCAGGCGATCGAGCGTTCTGAGGTTGGTTTCGAGCTGATTGGGAAGTTCGTAACGATAGCGCCCCTTCAACTGCTGCAGCTGTGCTTCGGATTGCTTCAGCTCATCGCCGACCTTGTTGAGCTCCGTCTTGAAAAACTCGGTCGTGCCGAAGACCTGCTCCTCGCGCGCGCGGCTGTCCTGTTCGATGAAGAGCTGTCCCAGGCGGCTGTCGATTTTCTGGGCGAGGTCAGGATTGCGATCGCGGAAGGCGATGGTGATGGTGGTGATCGGCTGATAGGTCCCGCGAAGCTTTTCCGAAGGATAATCGATGGTGATCCTTTTTTTGAGCTGCTCGACCTTGACTTCGTCGTTCAGCCCGCGCAACTGAACCAGACTGGCCTCGAATTCGTTGATGATCTTGAGCAGGTTGGTCCGGCTGAGGATAGTCTGCTGGATGGCGGTCAGGCGTTCATCGGTGGTGCCGCTGATAAGATCCTTGACGAAGTCGGAGGGCACCTCGCGAGGCTTGATCAGAATCATGGATTCCGAAACGAACACGTCGGGGACGATCAGGGCGAATAGCACCGCCAGGCCTGCGGCCAGAATGGAAATGGACAGGGCCCACCATTTGCGGCGCACCAGCACCGCAAGGTAGTCCCGGGTTCCGTGAAATCGAGTTTTTTTCATTTTGTTAGGATTTTGCTATTCCCGCGGCGCCGGGATCCGGCACGGTGATGGCGGGGTAGGTATGATCTCTCATGACGCCAGAAAACCGGCGGGCCGGGACGGTGAAAACTCAACAAAAGTGCACAGCTTCGCCCCCTCAGTTACAGGCGGCTACTGCCTCAAAGCGCCTGTGACCTTAGAGGTTACTTTATCAGTGCGCCGGGAGTAGAGCAAGCCGCCCGTGCGCTATCGGGAAATTGGTGACAGGCACGTTTTTCGCCGGAAAAACCTTGGCAGATCAGAGACGGATGGGCGAAAAAAGGTGCCTGTCACCAATTTCCCCAATGATCATTTCGCATGCTATCCGTGGAATCCAGCCTTGTCGATAGCCTCCAGGTGCGCGACGATGGCACCGAGGTGCCATTGGAGAGTTCCTCTCCCCTAACCGGAGCGCTGGACCAACGAAGTCAGGACTCGCACAGACCAATACGGCATTTCTTCATCTTCCCGTTAGAAAGTACTCATTCGCGCGCGAAGCGGTACTTGAGGATCGCGGCGGCTAGTGATGAACCCTCGGTGCGTACAACGGGTCCCCAACAGATTACGCTCGACGGCGCGTCCCCGGTGATCTCGCTGGGAAACAAAATGTGCATCTCCAGCAGAGTCGCTGGCTTGACGGGGTCGCCGGCTTCGAACAGGACTCCGCTGCGGCTGATGTTCAGCGTATCTCCCTGGCTCCATTCCGGCTCACCGCTCGCGCGGTAGCGCACGGATGTCCGAATAGGGTAGCGCTGCGCCCGCGGCTTGTGCGAAGTTTGCGCCTTTTGAGATTCGTCTCGACCCGTCGAGTTTACCAATCGCGCCTCCGACACCGACTTCTTTGACGAATAAGGGCGAATGTATCATCGACCGGGAGCATGGCAATAGCACGTAGGTGCAACAAATGGTGGCACCTCAGTGGGGGAGAAAGACACATAGTTAACCGCCAAGACGCCAAGAACGCCAAGAGCCTCTAAGAATCTCTTTGCGGCTCATGGCGTTCTTGGCGTCTTGGCGGTTAGGTTTTGCCTTTACGTCAACACAAACCGCGCTGAATGGCGACGAGGGCGAGCTCGAGGCGGTTTGAGACGCGGGTCTTCTCGAAGATCTTGGTCAGGTGGTGCTTGACGGTCTGCTCGCTCAGCGAAAACTTCTGGGCGATGTCCTTGTTGGTGCAGCCTTCGACTACGGCGGCCACGATTTCCTGCTCGCGCTGGGACAGGTCGTAGTGATCACCGCCCTCCTGTTTGTTGTCGGCCGCCGGCACCCCCTTGATCGAATCCACCAAACCGGCGACGCCATCCTGCCCGATCCAGTATTCACCGGCCATGACGGCGCGCACGCTCTTGAAGAGCAACTTGGTACCGGCATCTTTCAACAGAATGCCGCGAGCGCCGAGACGAAACGCCTCGACGATATGTCTTCTTTCGATGGCGGCCGCGAGCACGATGGTGCGAACGCCGAGCGCCATGTCCTGGAGCGCACGGAGGACATCCAGGCCGGACATGCGCGGCATCATGAGATCCAGCAGCAGCAGATCCGGCTTGAGTTTGCCGGCGAGCTCGAGAGCTTCGCGGCCCCCGGCCGCCTCGCCGATCACGAGCAGATCCGGTTCCTGTTCGAGCAGATGGCGGACTGCTTCGCGAAACAGCGCGTGGTCATCGGCGATGAGAATGCGGATAGAGTGCCGGCGCTCCGCCATTGAGATCCTCGGACGTGTTTTTGGGTATTCGAGATTCGAAATTCGAGATTCGAGATTCGAGATTCGAAATTCGCCCGGAGTGGCTGGGTTACGAGTTGTGCCGGATGTCAACTCTCCTTTGAGTCCTTTACACTCAAATGCTTAAGCTCCAAGACGCGAAGGCTCAAAGAACCTCCTAAAGCAAATCTCGAATCTCGAATCTCGAATCTCGAATTTCGAATCTCGAATTTCTAATAGCGAAAAGCCAGCCCTATTGCTTTTGTTCCTCAGCACCGACGAGGCCGTGATGAATCGCGAACAAGGCGAGCTCGAGCCGGTTATACACTCCCACTTTGTCGTAGATATGCGTCAGGTGGTGCTTGACCGTGTCTTCGCTGATCGAGAACTTTCCGGCGATCTCCCGGTTTGAGTAGCCGGATACGCTTGCGGACACGATGTCGAGTTCCCGGCGCGTGAGTCCGAATGTCTTTGGGGGCGCGCCTCTGGACGGCCGGTTGACTGCGTTGCGGATCGCCGCGGCGGCTGTGTCGACCGGCCCGTCTCCAGCCCACCACTTGCCCTGCATGACGCTGCGGATGCTCTGGATGAGCACCCGGGAAGGGGAGTCGTTGAATACGGCGCCGCGCGCGCCGAGCTTCAGGGCTTCTGCGATGCGGACGCTTTCAGGCTCGGAAGCGAGCACGATCGTACGCGGGGGCGCGGAAGATGATGCCAGGCGGCGCATGACATCGGGAAAACCGGGGGCGACGGTGGATCCGGACTTCGGCAGCGTCAGCGCAAGCAGCAGGATGTCAGGCAACACGTCCGCCGCGAGGCGAACGGCCGCATCGGCATCGGCTGCCTCGGCCACGACTTCGAGATCAGGTTCCCGTGCGAGCAACTGCCTCATGCCGGCACGGAGAAGCGTCTGATTCTCCGCCAGTAGGATCCGAATCGTCCCACCCGATTTTTCCATAAGCATCTAACATCCACCATGACGCACGGTATGTCAATGGTTCAGTCTATCGCCAGCCCCGGCGTCACAAAAACATGCCAATTTCAGCTGACGGTAGCGTCCGCCGCGGGCCTTCACCCGATGCGGGCTTTTTTGTTCATCGATTTCCCCCAGGAATGGCATATGCATGGAGACATTTCATTCGATGCTCTCTGACCCTCCTCAACAAGCACTTTACGCTCGCAAGGAAGCAGAACAGGACACTGCCCGAAGCCATGGGGGGAGGCGCTCAAGGCATTATGTTTGAACTCACTAATACCATTGTTATTATCAACACCTGGCATTGCTGGTCAAGGCTTTTTAAATGGAGAAGCGCGGCCCGGGTAAATCCTCAAGCAGGAAAAGCTCATAACCTCTAAGACTCAAGGAACTCGAAGAACCTCCAAGAAAGCCTGGTGGAACGGAATGCGTCGGCTTCTGCGCGGAGCGCCGGCCCTTACAGGGCCGCAGAAGCCGATGTCCTTTTGAGGCTCTTTGAGTCCCTCGAGTCTTTGATGTGAGCTTTGCTTTTGATTCTTAACGTGTCGCCATCGATCTGCAGTAGGTGGCGACCGTTTGTGTGTCGAAACAGACGACGAGGACGCGTGCGGGTGTGTCGTTGGCTTGCAGAAACCGCTGGATTTCGCGCAGGGCAATTTTGCAGGCGCGCTCCGAGGGAAATCCGTAAGCGCCTGTGCTGATCGCGGGGAACGCGACGGATTCGGCCTTGTGAAGGCGTGCAAGCGCGAGACTGTTGCGGTAGCACCGCGCGAGCAGCTCGTCCTCGTGGTGGTCGCCGCCTTTCCAGACCGGACCGACGGTGTGAATGACCCACTTTGACGGCAGGTTGTAGCCGTGGGTGATCTTCGCCTCGCCGGTGGGGCAGCCGCGGAGTTTCCTGCATTCGGCGAGCAATTCCGGACCGGCGGCCCAATGAATGGCGCCGTCGACACCGCCGCCGCCGAGCAGCGACGTATTGGCGGCGTTTACGATGGCATCGACCTCCTGGCGGGTGATGTCCCCTTGCACGATTTCAACTCGTTCGAGGGCGTTCCCGCGCGGATCGTTTCTTGTTTTATCCATGTTCCTCGGTGTCCATCCGTGCCCTAAGAAATATGCGCCGGCAGGGCGACAAAGTCAGGAAGCACGAGTTCGCGCATAGCCGCGGCCAGCGCCGCGTTGGTCAGGCGCTGGGCGTCGAGCAGGCTCTCGGCGCGCAGGACCTGTTCGACGTTGCTCATCGTCTCCGGGTGGCGCGGAACGAAAAGGGTGCAGCAATCCTGGTCCGGCTGGATGCTGATATCGTAGGTTCCGATTTCGCGCGCGACGCGGATGATGTCTTCTTTGTCGTCGCCTACGAGGGGCCGGAAAATCGGCAGCCGGGCGGCCGCTGCTGACACGACACTCAGGTTTTCGAGCGTCTGGCTGGCGACCTGGCCGAGGCTGTCCCCGGTCAGCAGCCCGCCCGCGCCTTCGCGCAGGGCCAACGCTTCGGCGATCCGAACCATGAATCGTCGATAGAGGACGACGCGCAGGGGAGGCGGCGCATAGGCCACGATTTCGCGCTGCACGTCCGCAAAAGGCACCATGAAGAGCCTTCCCCTGAGCTGGTAGCGCGCCAGCACCTGGATGATCTTGCGCACTTTCTCCTGCGATTCTGCGGTCGTGTGGGGAAAGCTGTGGTAGTGGACAAACTGAACTTGGCAGCCGCGGCGCATGAGACGGAATGCGGCCACGGGCGAGTCGATCCCGCCGGAGAGCAGACATAGGACCTTGCCTCCGGTTCCCGATGGAAGGCCGCCGGCGCCGCGGAGCTTGTCGAAATAAAGAAAGGCACGGGGGCCGATGATTTCGAGATGGCAGGTGATGTCGGGATTTTCCATGCGCACGCGAGCGCCGGTCAGACCTTGGATGTGCTCTCCCAACTGCTCGTTCAGCTGCTGGGAGTTCAGCGGGAAATCCTTGGTGCCGCGGCGCGCATCGATTTTAAACGAGGCGAACGTTCTAGTGGAGAGAAGGCCGGCGAGCGTCTCCTTTATGGCGTCGAGGTCCGCCTTGACTTCCCAGGCGAGCGCGAAGTTTGCGATTCCGGAAACCCAGCGGAGGCGTCGTTCGATCTCGACCGCGTTGGAGTCCGGAGCAAGGGATATGAGCAGGCGGCCGGCGAAGCGGCGCACGCCTTCGTGCGCCAGGCCCTGAAGCAGGGCTTCCACATGCCGGTGAAGCCGGTCCTCGAACCAGCCGCGATTGCCCTTTTTGAGATTAATCTCGTGATAGTGAGCCAAAAAGACTTGTTTCACAGAAGATCCTGTAAGGCTCCATACGAAGTGTGGCTGGTCTGAGGAGGGCTCCCAGAGGGAGTCATCCGGTTTATGAAGGCGCGGAGGGCCGAGAGATAATAGCCCCGGGCAAGCGCAGCGCAGCCCGGGGTCAAGGGATGCAACCAGCGCGAGCCCTCCTAAGGAACTTGAGCGAGTACCTGGGGCACAAGTGGCATGGCACCCGGGTCTGGTTTTTGAGCTTCAACAACACGATAACCCATAGATTCAATGCGCTTAATAAGGTTTTTCTG
>Ga0187882_1000868_pt1 | contig 32001 bp, 31 predicted proteins | sample June2016WEW_19_1_3_FD_132991 | JGI IMG/M metagenome (GOLD analysis project Ga0187882, IMG submission 132991) | Peatland microbial communities from SPRUCE experiment site at the Marcell Experimental Forest, Minnesota, USA - June2016WEW_19_150 | ecosystem: Environmental > Terrestrial > Soil >... | reverse complement strand
TTGCAGCAGTGTTACCCGGAGTGTGACCCTGAGTGTCACACTTTCATCTGAAAGCCCTTCCAACTCTCTGCAAGCCTTTGCAAGCGATGTTGACACAATTCCAGACCGGCGATAGAGTTAATGAACGTTGATGCAAGCTCCTGCTGAAACCTACAAGGCACAAAAAGTGGCTTGAAGGGTTTCCCAAGCTGGAGTCGGGGGTTCGATTCCCCTCGCTCGCTAAATTGTTTTTGGATAAGTAATTGTGGATAGGCTTTATTTGATGTTTTACGGCAATACTTTAATATTTAGATTTGACTCTTTTGCCAACAAGGAATTACGTCTTTAGGCAATTACTGCAGCCAAAAAACTGGGGTCAAATGTCACATTATGTGTGACATTCTCGTCTGGCAAATGCTGTAAACACTGCAGACTGTTGCAAGAGCGGAAACTCCAATCGGTCAGTTCGACAAGCTGCGCGTTACTGGTTCAAATCCAGTGCCTCCCATAAATAATTCTTTGCCTTTGGGGCTACCGTGAAATAGCATTCCCCATAGAACTCCAGCCCCTCAAACTAGAAACACCATTGCCGTCCGCTTCCGTCCTTTGCCGATTTTCATTCCCAACAAGGAATTGTGGATTTTGCGTTTCGAAGCAATTCCGTTAATTGCGCGTGAATTAAACCTATTTACTGGATGTAATGGAGAAATTAGAAAATAACGTTTTATCTATCATTTGATGCATACCGAACGAACCGCCCACATGCCCGCCATGATCCCAGCGACTTTGACCACTTTACACCCTATTGAAGGAACCTCCCAACAGCCCCACACAGTGCGTTATCCGAAGACCGGTTTTTATGATTCAGTAGGGAAAAAAGTGTTGACAATGTAACAGCCCTATGGTAAAACATGACCCGTGGGAGCGTTACCAAAAAAATCAAGGCGGACGTTAGCGAGAGATGGGCGGAGTCTATACATAGTTAGTAATTATATACTATATAATAAATTGTCAGAAGAAAAATTTATCGACAATATTTTTCGAAGATATATAGTGAATCGGGATCGATCCCGAGAAGTGGGTGCCATAAGGTGACGATTTACGATGTAGCGCGCTACTGCGGAGTGTCCAAGAGCACTGTGTCGAGAGTGCTGAATAACTCTAGCGGGACATCTGAGGAAGTACGTTCCAAGGTTGTGCAGGCAGTCAAGATCTTGAACTACAGGCCGCATGGTGTCGCGAGAGGTCTAGTCCTGAAACGGTCAAATACGGTGGCGGTGGTGGTCCAGGACATTCGGAACCCTTTTTACGCATTTGCCAGTTGGTATGCCGAGAGATGTCTTCGGAAATTGGGTTACGGCATGGTCATCTACAACGCTGATAATGACGCGACGATGGAGAAAGAAATTCTCGAATTGATCGCGTACAGGCGCGCGGACGGGGTTCTCAGCATAGGTGGGAATCGCAATACAACGAGTGTGGTCAACTTCCACCTCAAGGAGCAGATCCCAGTGGTCGTGGTAGACCGCGAGATCCAGGGGTATGAAGTGCCGACCGTAAACCTCGACAATCGCGCAGGTGGAATGCTGGCCACGGACCATCTATTGGATCTGGGGCATGAGAGGATCGTTTTCGCAACCTCAGATTTCAACCTTGCGGAGTTGCATAGAAAAGAAGGCTACTTGGAATCACTCCAACTGCACGGATATGTTCCAGATAGGAATCTCATCGTTACACAAAGCGAAAAGATCTGGGTGGATGGGGTTTGCCACAAACTGGTGGCTCTTCTCGACCACAAACCACGTCCCACTGCGGTGTTCGCTTCGAATGACTTCAAGGCTATTCAGGTCATTAGCGTCCTGCGACAGCATGGTTTGGCAATCCCTGACGACATGTCGGTAGTCGGTTATGACGATATCTACTTGGCGTCCACGGTTTTTCCAGGGCTCACGACTATTCGCCAGCCGCTCGAACTGATGATTGAAGCCGGCGTTCAGTTGCTGGCTGATATTGTACTAGGTCGGAATCCGAACCCTCAAAATGCCCTATTCACTCCGGAGCTTGTCGTCCGGCAATCTACCAAGAGGGTTTTGGGACCGTCGGAAAAATGAGATTGGTCTGTAGTAAAGGAGGTGAGGAACAAATAGCATGGAAGGTAGCTTGTTCTCTCGTTGGGGAAAAGACCAACAAAGAGGTCTGACAGAGAGGTGACTGAACGTGCAGTCAATTGGGAGACCAGTTTTCTGGTTGAGGAGGAAGTCATGAAAAAGATGCTTGTGGTATTCCTATTTCTGCTTCTCATCTCCACAACAACCTTTGCAGCAGGGAAGGTTACGCTGAGTTGGTGGACGGAATGGTCCGCCGATACTTGGCACCAGGCGGTGGATCAAACCGTGAAGAAGTTCAACGAACAAAATCCGAACATAGAAATCGTCCCGCGTTACATCGAGAATGAGGCGTTTTTCACAACCATGCGAACGGCTTTTGCCGGTGGCCAGCCACCGGATATTTTCCAGCACGAAAGCTATAACCAGCTGTTTCAATTCGTACGGCCAGGACAAGTTCTCGATATAACCGATTTCTGTGACACGATAAAGAATCGGATGATAACTGGGTCTGATATTTCCCAGCGGTATAAAGGGCGTGTGTGGGGTGTTCCAATCACTGTGATACCGTGGTCTCAAATCTTCTACAACGTCGATCTACTCAAACAGTACAACATCTCTCCCCCAGGAACCTGGGACGAATTCCTTGCAGACTGCGAGTTCTTTAAGCAAAAAGGGATCGCACCGATAGCAATCGGCAACAAGTACGGGTGGATGGGTTCTACTTTCCTGTATGCACTCTTGGCGCGCTGGGCGGGGACTGATCGAGTAAACCTTGCGGTGATGCGAAAGCCGGGGGTCCACTGGACGGATCCAGATTTCGTGCAATCTGCCAAGTTTTTCGAGGACCTATGCAAGAAAGGTTATTTCTCAGAAGGAAAAGTAACCGATGACATCGGTACTGCCGCTGCTCAATTTGCACAAGGAAAGAGCCCGTTCATGCACACCGGGTCGTTCTTGGTTGATATTATCAACTCAATGGCGGCGCCGAACTTCCACTATGACGTTTTCCCCTTCCCTCAGATCAAGGGACAAAAGGGGGATCCCAGAGAAATAGCATGGATGTTGGAAGGGCTCTCGATATCGAAGGCGACTAAGTACCCGGAACAAGCGAAACGCTTCCTCGAGTTCTGGACGAGACCGGAAATAGCGCGTGCGCTGTCCACGACATCCCCTGCTACACTTCTGGCAATCAAAGGCGCGATGGACCCGGATAAAGTAAAACCAATCACCCTGAAGATTGTCAACGAAATGCTGGTACCCTCGACAAAGAAGATGGCGCTGCTCGACCACACTACGCCTCCTGAAGTTGGGGAAGAGAACGTCATCTTGGGAAGCATTTCCGTTATGACTGGCGATCTGACCGCTGAACAGTGGATGGCCAATATTGAGAAAGCAGCGGCGAAGTACGAGCCGACAGCAGAGTTTTGACCGAGTCAAGATGAGCCCGTCTTTTGAAGGTGGAGCAGGAGTGGTTTCCACTCTTGCTCCCGCATCATTGTCTTGACCGTGTCGGAGTGAAATGGGGCAGCGTGTTGTCGAATTTGCAACAGAAGAAACTGAGCATTCGCAATCAAACGGGCCTCCTGTTTGTCTTACCGGGCCTTGTGTTCTTCACTGTTTTTCTGATGATCCCCGTTCTCGGATCGTTCATCATCAGCTTGACCAGTTGGGAAGGAATATCCTTTTCTACCATCAAGTTCATTGGCTTTCAGAACTATCTTCAATTTCTTCATGACGCAACCCTTCGCACGGCTCTCATCAACAATCTGATGTTCATCGTATTCGCCGTGAGCGGTGAAGTCTTGCTTGCCGTGTTTCTTGCAGTACTTCTGGAAAAGGGACTGCCGGGTTCCAAGTTCTTCCGTGGAGTCTACTTCATGCCGTATGTAGTATCCACTGTCGTAATCGGTATTCTTTTCGGATTTATTTTCAGCTCCGGCATTGGTCTAGTAAATCCATTCCTTAAGGCAATCGGATTGGGACGATTTGCGCACTCGTGGCTGGGGGATCGCAGGTCGGCGCTCGGTGTCTTAATAGTGATCTATGTATCGCAGAACTTTGGGATATTCATGATTCTTTTCGTGGCTGGTTTGAAGGCCATTGATGAAGAGCTCTACCACTCGGCACATATTGATGGAGCAAACGCATGGCAAAGCTTTTTTTACATCAGCCTTCCGTGCCTTCACCAAGTGACCACCGTCGTTATTCTGCTTGCCATTATCAACTCTCTCAAGTTATTCGAACTTGTGTACATGCTGACATTTGGAGGGCCCGCTCACGGAACCGAAGTCTTAACGACCTGGATCTATTACGTTGGATTCACCCTTGACAAAATGGGGTACGGATCGGCTATTTCCGTTCTGTTACTTGTCATTGCTGCATTTGTGACGGCAATTGAACTCAAGACATCGTCCGTGTTGCAAAAGGAATAACGCGAGACATTCGACACACAACCTGTGACGTGTCGGAGTCAGGAAGGGAAATGGGAAACTTCAGTAGTGAGCGGTTAGTATCCAAACTCGGAAACAAGTGGAAACTGCGGATTGTGAATCTCTTGGTCTACGTCCTATTCACGATCATAGTTCTCCTGATTGTGTTTCCGCTTCTCTGGATGGTCTACTCTTCATTCAAGCAAGGCTGGGACATCGCCAGGAATCCGTACGCATTGCCAACGAAACCATCTCTAGCGAATTACCAAGAGGCGTGGACAAAGGGCAACTTCGCCCTGTATTTCTTCAACAGTGTCATCGTGAGCGGCCCCGCCGTATTGGGTCTTCTATTGATTTCCAGTGTTGGAGCGTTCGCGTTCGCGCGGTTGGATTTTTGGGGGAAGAAGGTCTTATTCGGGTACCTCATAATCGGAATCATGATTCCCGGATTCACTGTTCTCATCCCCACGTTTCTGGTCATGTCCGTCATGCATCTGATCAATTCGCGATTTGCACTCTACTTCACATATTGGAGTTGGTGCTCCGTTGCGATCCTCATCTTGCGAGCGTTCTTCTACGCATTGCCGGAAGAACTTATCCAGGCTGCGAAGATCGACGGTTGCACAACATTCGGCACGTTCTGGAGAATTGCGCTCCCCCTCACTACGTCCGGCATTGCAACCGTGGCTCTTTTCTATTTCGTCATTTATTGGAACGACTTTATATGGCCCTTGATCCTGCTTCGCGAAGACGCCAAAAACACGATTCCACTGGGACTCATGAACTTTCGAGGCCAGTTTAGCGTCAATTGGGGAGGTCAACTCGCGGCACTAACAATCGCACTCCTTCCGCCACTCGTCTTTTACATGTTTTTCCAGAGCAAGTTCGTGAATGCAGTTACTGCCGGGGCACTGAAAGGATAGGATGCCGCACCTATGAGTGACGCAGAAGCCCCGATGACCGCGATCCATGCAGGAGGATAGAAATGCTAAAGAAGGCTGGAATCATTAACGCGCCGCTTCTCTTTGGCCTCGCAGAACTAGGGCACCGTGATGTCGCGATAGTGACCGACGCTGGGTTCCCAATCCCAAGCCAGCTCAGGCGGATCGACGTGGCACTGATTCCGGGCGTCCCGAGCATGATGCAGACATTGGAAGCCGTCGTCGCTGAGGCTGATATAGAGGAAGCAATTGTTTCCCGGGAAATGGCGGATGCAAACCCGAGGATGTTGCAGGGAATGCGGGAATTGTTGATGAGAACCGAAGGTATAGAGCTGCGATTGATACCTCATGAAGATTTCAAAAAGGCTTCGCAATATGCGAAGTTCGCCCTTCGGACGGGCGAGGTCACACCATACTCGAACATTATGCTGATCGCAGGCGCAAAGACTCACATCGAAACGAAACGCTAAAGAGGAGGCTTTTCGTATGGGACTAACTGCCGCGCAAAAGACGGTCACTTTCTCAGGATTCTCGGGTCCGGGCATCGTTGTGGACTACGGCGGCCCTTCTCGATTGATCTTTTGGGAAAATGCGAACTACATCCCATGCTGGGATCTCGGCGGAGACGTGTGGATGTTTAATGAATGGTTTGAAACGGGGAGTACCGAAAACAAACATTGCTACGAGCCCATGATGGACGCCGAGAACCGCTACTCGAAAGCTGATATTGTTGTTAATGGACCGGCACGAACGATTGTCCATTGGCGCTACGCGCTGTGCGACAACCAGTACCGCGTTTTCAACGGCAACACTACCGCAGATGAATACTACATCATGTATCCGGACGGAATTACAATACGAAAGCTTGTGGGGTGGCCCGGCGACGAGAGTGATTTCGGAGGCAACGCAACCTACTGGGAAGTGGGCGAGTGGAACATCCTGGAGGGCATTGGGAATACGCCTGACAAGACGATTGACAATCCAGTTCTTAAACTGCGCAACATCGTCGGACAAAGCGCCATTGTCGATTGGCCATCCCCGCATCCGCCGCGATCTCTCTGCGAAACCTACCCTGACATTTCGAACTGGCAAGAGTACATCGGCCTATTGCGTATGAGGAACCGTCCCACGGCGTATGCCGTAATACCCGGAGATCAGCTGCTCTTTCCGCACGCGGAATGCAGCCACTGTGGAAAACCGCACGTGGAATTCAAGGTTTTTGGCGGTAACCTGAACACCTGCAACCATTGGCCCATGTACAAGAAAGACGATTGGGTCGGGTGGCGCGAGGCAGACGAACAAGTCGGCAAGATGATGACGACAACAGGATTCATGAGCTATGGCTACGCCTATAATGTGCGCCGAACTTCGGGTGGAAACCCCCTTGTAACTCGAGGTCTCTCTGTCTCAGGTAACTGGCGGAACATAAAACCGCCTCGGCCCACAACCTGGCTTTCGATAAATGGCGTGATGGCGGAAGAGGACCACAACTTTCTGACTCGCGTTGCCACATCCTGGCTGCGACCGGCAGAAGTTGAAACTGATTGGGTCTTCGATGGATATACGTATGCCCAGAGAGCATATGTTTTCCGTCCTGCAAATAAGGCTGCGAAAGGATTTCATTGCCTCGTAAAGCCGGCCAGTGCTTTGCTGAATCCAATCATTATTCTGGAGGGCATGGCGCAGCCTGTGCGCGAAATCAAGATAGATGGTGAGAAGACGAAGGGGTTTCAATATCAGATTGAAGAGAAAAAGTCCACGGTGGTTTGGATCGATACAATGATCACACATAATTCCACCATGGAGATCAACTTCGGTTGATCTTGGGGAAGGCTCTAATGGAGAGGAGAAACTAGGATGAACGTATACGAAGGGAATGTGACATTTTCGGATATCACCAGCCACGGCCTTATAGTCGATTTCGGTAAACCGTGGAGGTTGGTTTTCTGGCAGGAGGCGCAGTACGCTCCGTGTTGGGACATTGAAGGTGTCTGGGGACTGGCGTCCGAATGGCTTGAAACTATCGGAACGGAATCACCCTATGACTATGAGCCCATTTCTGACAAGCAGACCAAGTACACGCGTCCGCGCGTCGTGGAGTTTGGGCCTGCACGAACGGTCATTCATTGGCACTATGCCTTGTGTGACAGTACTCCGGAGGCCAGGATATTCAAGGGTAACACAACTGCTGATGAGTACTACTATGTTTACCCAGATGGTTTTGCGACGAGAAAGCTCGTAGGCTGGCCGGGGGACTCCAGCGACCTCGGCGGCCAGCCGTTGTTGTGGGAAACCGCGGAACTTGACGTGGTAAATCCCAAGGGCACAACGTGCTTCGAGAATCTGCGGAGTGACGTAGCGCTGTTTACCAACATAGAAGGCGATGAGTTCCGGTTACACTGGGACAACGACAGACCTGTGATGACAGGTCAAGAGGCGAAGGATGTCGCCGAAGGTCTCTTGGGGAAAAGCCTGTGTATCGAACATCCCGAGAGCTGTACGTGGGATGAGTACATAATAAAGGTGAACCTCTTGAATCGGCCTGGATTCTTCTTAATGTTCCCGAATGACCAAGAACACTTTCCTCACGCGTTATGCCAGCAAGGGTGCAAGGACAGCGACCACCCGACGATTCAGCTGTGGTCGGCATATCATGGGTGGAAATGTTGGCCCGCTTATCATCATGAATATCACATTGCAATTTCCGCATCCGAGGCAGATATGCTGGCCAAGTGCTCCTGCACTGCAGTGGTTAGCATCGATCCCTTTCTGCATTCAGATGCATTCAAGACGAAGCAGGATTCTCAGCATCCAACCTGGAGACCAAAACGGCCATCTACATGGGTCTTCTTAGTCGGGGTCAGTTCTGCAAGCGAAGAATTCTTGCGCGTTCTGGGCCGTTCATGGCTGAGGCCCGCGAGCATTATGAACTGTGAGCGTTTCGACCATTACGATCTGGCGGAGAGGGCTTACATATTCCGTGATACGCACGATCAAGTGGAATTCCACATGAACGCGGATCACGAAATCGTCAATCCGGTCTTCATCCTCAAAGGATGGGATTCCCCCAGTGCACGTGTAAAGTTCGGCGGAATGGAACTTGACGCCAGCGAGTTAGAAATCAGTTGGCAGTCGGACAAACTGATTATCTGGATCAACGGCTCCATCAGGAAGGAGACTCAAGTTACGATCGTAAAGCGATAGCGTTGTCGGTACTCGCCTGGCGAGCTTTACTATTCCTAGAATACTCTGGAAAGCCTTTGGGATCCCGGAGGATATCATACGTGTCATTTCCAGGAACGCTACCTGACATCGTGCTCCACCTGAGATGACCCGTATGTGAAATAGCAAATGCAGCGCAGAAGGCAACAGGCCAGTCGTTACCCAAAAGACAAGGAGGCCGATCGATGAATCAAATAGATGTCTTGTTCCTCACAATGTATCGGCGAATGCTTGAGATCCGGACCTTTGAGCAGAGCGTTCAAGAGTCGTTCAAGTCGAATAAGATCTTTGGGGCTGTCCACCTCTATATGGGAGAGGAGGCTATTGCTGTTGGCGTATGCAGTGCGTTATCTAGCCAAGATTACATAACGAGTACTCATCGGGGGCATGGGCATGTCCTCGCTAAAGGAGGCGATCCCAACAAAATGATGGCTGAGCTTTTCGGAAAAGCCACAGGATACTGCCACGGTAAAGGAGGATCAATGCACATCGCAGACAGGAGCCTCAATATCCTGGGTTCAAACGGAATAGTGGGAGGTGGAATTGCCATCGCCGCCGGCGCAGCCCTATCGGCAAAGTTACGTGGAACCAACCAGGTGGCGGTATCGTTTTTCGGTGATGCTGCGTGCAACCAAGGCACATTCCACGAATCGCTCAATATGGCAGGCGTCGACAAGCTCCCTGTCATTTACGTTTGCGAGAACAATCAATATGGGGTCTTTACAAATCAGCGGTCTGTTAGGGCAGTGGATTCGATTTCAGAGCGCTCGAGGTCATACGGATTTCCAGGAATTACCGTGGACGGTAACGACGTCCTATCAGTCTACGAAGCTGCCCGTGCGGCAGTCTCCAGAGCACGTAGCGGGAGAGGACCTACACTCATTGAAGCGTTGACATATAGGTATCGAGGTCACTTTGAGGGCGATCCGCAGGCATACAAATCCGCCGATGAGCAGAAGGAATGGGAAAAGGCGGACCCTATCCTGAAGTGGGAAACTAGATTGATATCCGAGCTGAAGCTCGCGACAACCGAGCAATTGGATCAGATACGCGCACTAGTGGACGATGAAATGGCCCGGGCTGTGGCTTTTGCCGAAGAGAGCCCTTGGCCTGAGCCAACTGAAGCCCTGAAAGGTGCATATGCCGAGGAGGTAAACGTCTAATGGCTCGCATACTCAGTTATGTGGCGGCGATTCGCGAAGCACTAGAGCAGAAAATGGAGCAAGATAGTCGCGTAATCATTCTGGGCGAGGACGTTGGAAGATACGGAGGAGCGTTCGCGGCGACAAAAGGCTTATGGCAACGCTTCGGGCCCGAAAGGGTCCGGGACACTGCCGTGTCAGAACAAGCCATAATAGGTTCCTCTGTCGGTGCTGCGATGACGGGGTTGCGACCGGTAGCTGAACTGCAATATTCCGACTTCGTCACCATTGCCATGGATCAAGTAGTCAATCAGGCAGCCAAGATTCGATACATGTTTGGTGGAAACGAGAGCGTGCCACTCGTCATTAGGGCACCTGTCGGAGGTTATTTGTCGGAAGCCGCTCAACACTCACAAAGTTTGGAAGCGTGGTTTGTGCATGTTCCGGGATTGACGGTCATATCATCATCCAGTCCGTACGACGCCAAAGGCCTGCTGATCGCAGCGATTGACTGCGATGATCCGGTGCTGTTCTTCGAGCACAAGCTGCTCTACGGAACAAAAGGTGAAGTGCCCGAAGAACCGTATACCATTCCAATTGGTAAGGCGGACATAAAAAGGTCTGGGAGCGACCTCACGATTATTACGTATTCTTACGCAACGAAATTGTGTCTCGAGGCCGCCAAGAGACTTGCTGGCGAAAACATCGATGCAACCGTGATAGATCTGCGTACCTTATCACCGATCGATAAAACAACGATTGTCGAAGAGTCAGCCAAGACCGGCAGAGTTATGGTCGTCCATGAGGCTAACCGACAGTGTGGATTAGGCGCCGAAATCTCTGCACTTGTATCTGAGGCCTGTTTCTCGAAACTAAAACGTCCTGTTCTTCGGATTGCTGCACATCACTTTCCAATTCCCTACAGTCCGGTGTTGCAGCAGGCGGTCTTGCCCCAGATTGAAGACATCATGAAGGCCGGTCGTGAACTGATGAAATGAGGAATGCACGGCATGATAGAGATCACAGTCCCCAAGTTGGGTTCGGCGATGATTGAAGCCACAGTGCTCAGATGGTTCAAGAGCGTGGGTGACAGAGTGACCAAAGGTGAGGCCCTAGTTGAAATCGAGACTGATAAAACCACTCACACAATCGACTCACCCACGGATGGAATCGTGCGAGAAATCCTCGTCGAAACCGGTACAGCGGTTCCAATCGCTTGTCTTCTAGCCAAGATAGAGCCAGTCAAGACTTTCTAAGGAGATAGAACAAATGGATGATGCATTGATCAAGCGTACCGTGGAGCTGGCTATCGAACGGGAAAACGGAATATTGGATTTGCGCCCTTGTTGGGTTGCACGAGATTTCTTGCCCCCGGGGAAGCGACTTGGGCTCGAGGATGGCCAGTACGCAGTAGGAGAGAGAGGATATATATGTGAACGTTGGCTCGGCTCTGAAACCAAAGCGGACAATCGCATTGGACCCGAAGACGAAGGTCTGTCCTATTTGGCAATAGAAGGACTCGATATCACACTTAAGGATGCAGTACGTTTGTGTGGGCCGACCATGATGGGCCCGGAATATGCTAAGATTCATAAGAACCTAGGACGGTTGGCCAAGATTTTCGACTACAAAACAAGATTGTTTTTTCATATGCACCAGAAAGAACGAGATGCTCGCAAAGTCGGTCGAAATCCTAAGGAAGAGGCCTACTTCTTTCCTGAAGGGGTCGAAATGGGACGCCATCCGGAGACGTTTTTCGGGGTTCACCCTTCGCTAGTAGAACAAAATAGCCATATCGAGACTCTTCTGCCCTATCTCGTAGAGTGGAATAGCGACCTCATTTTGAAACATTCTCGTGCCTATCTGCAAGTTCCTGGGGAAGGTTTTCATCTTCCGGCCGGAGGCCTACATGCACCTGGGACTGCTCTTACCATAGAACTTCAAGAAGCGTCCGACGTCCTAGCTGTTCTTCAGGCAAGAGTCGAAGCCCACTGTTTTTCGAAGGACCTACTATTCAAGGACGTTAGCGAATATGACCGCCTAGCGTATGGCGAACGATTCGTGCTTGAACAGGTTGATTGGCACCTGAATAGCGACTGCTATTTTTACGAGAATAGGCACACGTCTCCGGTCACAGTTGACAAGTCAATCCAATCGGGAGGTCACGAGGAGTGGATCTTCTACAATACTGAAAAGTTCAGCGGTAAGAAACTTACTGTCAGTCCTGGTTGTTCATACAGGTCGACCGATAACGGCGTGTACAACGTTCTCGTCTGGCAGGGTTGTGGTACGTTTGACGGAAGACAGATCGCAGCGTTCGAGTTCGGGACCGACGAATTGATTGTAACCCACGAGAAAGCAATTAGCGGCGTTGAGGTGAAGAACATGGGCTCCAAGGATTTGATTCTGTTCAAGTTCTTTGGACCCGAAATCAATGCGGGTGAAATTCCGTACTTACCTGAATACAAAGGATGAACGCGTCGAGGAGGACAGCTCATGGGGATAGGTACAATGCGCGCCGCAGTGCTAGAGCGTACGGGCTCAATAGCAGTTAAACAAGTCCGTGTTCCAGCATTGCTCTCGCAAGAGGTGCTATTGCGTGTCGCCTATTGTGGCATTTGCGGCACTGATCTGCATGCTTTCGAGGGCACGTTCCCCGTGGGGAAAATGCCCATAATTCTCGGCCACGAATTCGCAGGCGTGATCGCTGAGTTAGGAAAAGACGTCAAGGGACTAAAAGTCGGTGATCGGGTAACGGCAGACATAAACATCGGCTGTGACCGATGTTACCATTGTCTTCGAGGTGAACGTCTCTTATGTGCTCAGATGGAACAGATCGGTTTGAGCAGGGACGGAGGGTTTGCTGAGTTCGTTAAAGTGCCAGTGGCCAATATTCGCGCTTTGCCAGACACTGTTTCGCTGCTTCACGCCGCGTTTGTGGAGCCATTGTCATGCGCGATTCACGGTCAAGACGAAGCCGGCGTTGAGTTGGGTCAGAGCGTCGCGATCATCGGAGCTGGTCCTATGGGATTGATTCATGTTCAGCTAAGTAGGCTTCGTGGGGGTGCTCCTATTGTTGTTCTCGAAAAGAACCCGAAACGTAGAGTCAAAGCGGAAGTTGCTGGGGCTGATGTCGTAATTGATCCAGATACGATTAGTGCCTCCGAAAGTATCCGACACATTACAAAAGACGTAGGTGCAGACGTCGTGATTGAAGCGGTTGGTAGTGTGGCGACTTATGAACTGGCTCTGCAGCTGCTGAGACGCGGGGGAAAGCTCTTGTTTTTTGGAGCAGCTCCGCCAGCCGAGAAAATGCAGATTGCGCCGTACGATGTCTTTTCAAAGGAATGGAGGATAAAGGGTGTAATTGCTGCAAGTTATCACTTCTGGGATCAGGCCGTGACTCTACTTGAGCATCGACGGTTCGACCCAGGACTGATCCTGAGTGAAGTCATGCCTCTTGAGGAACTGCAGTCGGCAATGCAGCTGTTACTTCGAGATAAGACCGTAACAAAGATAGTCATAAAGGTTAGCGATGGTGATATCGCATGATCGTAAATGTGGTAGAAAAGCTTAAGAAAATGGGTGTCGTATTTAAGATGACACTATGATCACGAGAAAGCCCGCGAACAAGTGGATTGCCCGCTATAAGAGCCTGAGAAAGGGAATCGTCGCGTCGGCCCCAGCAAAGCTAATCTTGCTGGGCGGGAAAGGAGTCAACTGGAAACGCTTTCCAATGGGGACAGTGAGTTCGTTCAATTCCCCGAGAAGTACATGATTCTGCTCCACAGAAAGACAGAAGAAGCAATCTGAAAGGGCAGAGGAGGGAACAGTATGTTCACTTTTGGTGTGGATACTTTCATCTGGTCGGAGAACTTTTCCGAAAAAGATTTATGGATCATACGCAAAGCCAAGGAGCTCGGCTTCACCCCCTTGGACATCGCAGTTGCTCACCCGGAGAGGTTCCCGACCCAGAAAGTAAAGGAGGAGGCAAAGGAGGTAGGGCTAAAGTTGGTCACCACGACCACCCTGAGTGCGGAGACAAACTTAATATCCCCAGATCCCAAGGTTCGCGCGCGGGGAGTGCAATCGCTCAAGAAGCTCGTGGATATTAACAATGATCTTGGCGCTCCGATCCTGGGTGGCGTCAATTACGCTGGCTGGGGGTGCCTGAGCGGCAAACCGCGGACGGAGCAAGAGTGGGAGTGGTCGGTCAAGGCGATGCGGGAGGTGGCCCGGTATGCCCAGGAAACGGGAAACGTGGTTATCGCCGTAGAGCCTGTGAACCGTTTCGAAACCCATTTCCTGAACATTGCTGAGGATGCCGTTCGCTACTGCAAGGACGTGGGAACGCGGAATATCAAGGTACATCTGGACTGTTTCCACATGATCCGCGAGGAGACAAGCTATCGAGGGGCGGTGGAGATCTGCGGCAAGGAGTATCTCGGGTACGTCCACGTTTGTGAGAGCAATCGCGGTATCCCGGGCACTGGCCTGGTGCCCTGGAAAGAATTCTTCACCGCGCTGAAAGCCGTTGGGTACACGGGCCCGCTGGTCATTGAATCGTTCGATCCGGGATTTGAAGAGCTCAACCGTCTCTGCGCAATCTGGAGAAAGTTCGCGGAATCTGGTGAGGCGCTCGCCGTCCAGGGCAAGAAGAATCTTGATGCAATCGCTGCGCAGGTCGGACGGAACTGATAATCATCGATGAGGTTTCCCTGGTTCCGCGCACATAGCGGAGGAGAGTCATGCAAAAGATCATAAACGATCCGAACGCAGTCGTCGATGAGATGCTAGAGGGATACGTGAAGGCTTTCCCGGATCTTATTGCACGAACCGAGAATCCCCACGTGCTGAAGCATACTGCCGCTCCCATGACCGGCAGGGTGGGAATCGTAACCGGGGGAGGCTCAGGGCACAAGCCGGCCTTTATCGGATACATCGGCCGCAATATGGTGGACGCGGTGGCGGTGGGCGAGGTATTCACTTCCCCACCAGCCCAGATGTTCTACGACGCGTTTAAGGCGGCCAATGGGGGCAAAGGAGTAGCCTGCCTCTATGGGAACTACGCCGGGGACGTGATGAACGTGAAGATGGCTATAGAAATGGCGTCCGACGACGGCATCGAGGTGAAAACCGTCCTGGCCAACGACGATGTACCTTCTGCCCCCAAGGACCAGCGGTCAAAGCGGCGCGGCGTTGCCGGTGAAGTGCTGATGTGGAAAATCGGAGGGGCGAAAGCGGCCATGGGGGGCAGCCTGGACCAGGTGATTGCTGCAGCGCAGAAAGCCATCGATAACACACGCAGCATGGGCATCGGCCTGAGTCCCTGCACGATTCCGGCCGTAGGGCATCCCAACTTCAAGGTAGATCCGGGAAAGATGGAAGTGGGGATCGGGCATCATGGTGAGCCGGGGCTGGAGGTTGTCGCACTTGAGAGTGCCAAGGAGATGGCAGCCCGTATGGTGGAAATCATTCTCCCCGATCTGCCATTCAACCGCGGGGACGAGGTGGTGGTGCTCATGAGCGGGCTGGGAGCTACTCCTCTGATGGAGCTTTTCATTCTTTATCGCGAGGTCGAGTGGCTTATCCGAGAACAAGGCATCAAGATCTATAGGCCCTACGTGGGCAACTACTTCACATCCCTCGAGATGGCCGGGGTCACGGTCACCGTGATGAAGCTGGACGCCGAGCTTAAGAGCTGCATGGACTTTGAGGCCGATTCAATGGGATTCCGGCAATTCCAGAGGAGTTGATCGCTAATGGACAGCTTCGCCAATCCTGATGGTGCGCAGATCGTTGCTGATCTGGTCACGGCAATCCGGGAGAACAGCCAACACCTGAGCGATATCGATGGCGCAATCGGCGACGGTGACCATGGTGTGAACATGAACAAAGGCTTCGGACTGGCCGAAGCCGAGCTGGAAAAGAATCCCGGCAACCTGACCCAGGGATTGAAAGTCGTCTCGCGGACTCTGATGAACAGCATTGGCGGGGCGATGGGGCCGCTGTATGGGATGTTCTTCCGCGGGCTGTCAAAGGGCTCCGAAGGCAAGGACCGCATCGACGCGGCAACGTTCGGCGAAATGCTCACCGGTTCCGAGACCGCCCTTCGGACACTCAGCCAGGCCCAGGTTGGAGACAAGACTCTGATGGATGCCTTGCTTCCCGCTGTGAGCGCATACACTGTTGCCCTGGCCAGGGGCAGGAGCTTCACCGAGTGTCTGGAGCTCATGGCGCAGGCTGCTGAGCAAGGACGGGATTCGACCCGTGATCTTGTTGCAAAGGCGGGCCGAGCGAGCCGATTGGGAGAACGCTCCCGGGGCACGCAGGACGCGGGAGCAACCTCCTGCGCACTGCTGCTCCGCACGATGGCCAATTCGATAAAGAACCTTTTGCTATGGTGATGATGGGGGTGATGGATCATGGACAAGAGAATCCCTGAAGAAATGCTTGCTGTTGTCGCGTATGGCCCCAAGGACTACAGGCTGAAGAAGAAAAAGTCTCCTCACCCAGCCAGGGGCGAGATGGTCATCAAGGTTGTAGCCTGTGGAGTCTGCGGAAGCGACATTCATGCCTTTCATGGCGCGCCCTCCTACTGGGGCAATGAGAAGATGGCTGCCTGGATGAAGGCGCCTGTTACCCCAGGACACGAATTCTTCGGCGAAGTTGTGGAAATAGGAGAAGGCGCCGCGGAAAAGCATGGAGTGAAAGTCGGCGACAGCGTCATTGCCGAGCAGATCATACCGTGCAATCAGTGCAAGTACTGTATCGAAGGGGATTATCACCTGTGCATGGTTCATAACATGTATGGGTTCCAGAAGGACGTTGCTGAGGGCGGCATGGCGGAATACATGAGATTCAGCAGCGCGTCCAAGATACACAAGATACCCGCCAATGTGACGATCGAGGAAGCGGCAACCATCGAGCCGCTCGCATGCTCGATCCATGCCGTGGAGCGGGGCAGCATCGGCCTCGGCGACTTCGTGGTAGTTGCCGGCGCGGGCCCCATAGGGCTTTTCATCATCCAGCTCGTGCGCCTGAAAACGCCGAAAAAGCTGCTCGTTCTTGACGTGAACGAAAAAAGGCTGAAGACATCATTAGCCCAGGGAGCGGACATGACGCTGAATCCCACCAAGGAAGATGTCGTGAAGAAGGTCCTTGAGATGACGGGCGGATACGGGTGTGACGTATACATCGAAGCATCAGGAAACCCCGCAGGAGTCGTGCAAGGCCTCAATATGGTGAGAAAGAAGGGGAGATTCGTAGAGTTCAGCGTCTTCGGCCAGGAAACCTCAGTGGATTGGAGTATCATTGGCGAGAAGAAGGAGCTGGATGTTCTGGGTGCTCATATCAGCCCGAACACCTACCCAATTGCCATCGATCTGCTAAGCAGGAAGCTAGTCAAAGTGGAAGGCATTGTGACGCACAAGTACGCTCTGAAGGACTTCAAGGACGCGTTCCAGCAGGCAGAAAAGCTGGATGAGTCCATAAAGGTCCTACTGTTACCCTGAAACGCCAAAGTGCTTCCAAGAGATGTCGAAGCATTCCCCGTCTTCGGGATCCAGTAACATCAGCCCGGCGTCAATTTGTCAGCGTCCTGCTAGGGCTCGGTACTGGAGTTTGCCGTGTCCGAGAGCTTGCCGCCGCGAATCAGCAACCAGAAAATGAAGACCACTTCGCCAACGAACGTGAACGTCGACAGACCAAGCGAAGCCGCGCGCGAGCACGCAAACGAAACCCAACGGACCAGTTAAGGCAGGCGCGAAGATAAACGACCGGACCGACAAGGGAATAACCCCTTTGTTGGCCGCGGCTCAGTCCAACACGAACCCCGAGGTGATTACGGCCCTGCTGAAGGCTGGAGCGAGAATTGATGACAGGGACGACAAAGACTCGACTGCGTTGCTGGATGCGGCCCAGTGGAACACGAACCCGCAAATAATCTCGACGCTGGTGAAAGGCGGGGCAAAGGTCAATGATCGAACGACAAAGGGAATGACCGCCCTCATGGGCGCTGCGGTCGCAAATCAAAATGCCGAGGCAATCTCAGTTCTGCTGCGGGCGGGGGCGAACGTCAATGAAAAAGACCGTACGGAAGCACAGCGCTGATGTATGCCGCCCATTCGAACTCGAATCCTTTGGTTATCTCGGTTCTCCTCGGGGGAGGGGCGAAGATCGACGAGCAGGACAACGACGGACTGACTGCGCTGATGCTCGCGGCCCGTGCAAATCAAAACCCCGATGTGATTTCAGCCCTCGTGAGCGCAGGGGCGGACGCAAAGAAAAAGGACAAATCGGGGAGCACGGCGTTCGATTATGCCAGGTCGAACGATCACCTGAGGGGAACGAAGGCGTTTGAGAAGCTGAAAAATGCGACGCAATGAGGGCGGGACAGCCCCGAACACCGGCATCCGAGCCTTGCGGCTTTGTTTATCCTAGGAGAGACGCAGTGAAGCTGTCTCCCCCTCACGCAGAATTGCTTCGTTGTCTTTGCCCTGTACCAGGTGTTGACGCGACTTCTCGACCCTCCGAGCCCGGAAACTTTTTCGTGCCGTCCTCCTGCTGATCCTGTATTTTTATGGAAGATGACACTCACCTGGCCGTCGATGTTATGGCTGCTCGCGCTCGTACCCGTCCTGACGGCAATCTACGTGCGGGTCCTGAGGCGTCGGCGGAAATACACCCTCCGCTACGCGAGCCTTGTCCATGCGACAGACGGTGTGGGACGTGGACCAGGGTTTCGCCGGCATGTGCCAGCGTTGTTGTTCCTTCTGGGCGTGACGGTCTCGATCGTGGCGTTGTCCCGGCCATCCGCCACGATCATGCTGCCAGGGTTGCGGGGCACTGTAATTCTGTCCCTCGATGTGTCGGGCAGCATGAGGGCGAGGGACATCAAGCCGACCCGCATGGACGCGGTAAAGGAGGCAGCGCGGACCTTTGTGAACGCCCAGCCGCGCGGAATGCGTCTTGGCGTCGTGGCCTTCAGTGGGTCGGCGATCATCGTTCAGGCACCGACCACGGACAAGAGCCGGGTGCTGGCAGCAATTGAGAGATTGAGCCCGCAGATGTACACGGCGATAGGCAGCGGCCTGCTCACTGCACTCGGCGCAATTTTCCAGATGCCTTCCGGGCAGCCCGCGGACTCGGCCAACGCGCCCCTCACGTCTGCCCCCCAGGTCCAGGAAGCCCCGCCGGTTGCACCCGGCAGCAACTCGAGCGCAGCGATCATCCTTTTGAGCGACGGTCAGAGCAACCAGGGGCCGGACCCGCTGGATGCAGCCGAAAAGGCGGCAAACCTCGGAATTCGAGTGTTCACAGTCGGAGTGGGTACTCGGGAGGGCGCCAATATCAACCTCGACGGGTTCACATTCCACGCCATCCTCGACGAAGCGACGCTTCGGAAGATCGCGCTGATCACCGGGGGCCGCTACTTCAAAGCAAGCAGCGCTGAAGAGCTGCTCGGCATCTACCAAACCCTCGGCACCCGGCTCGGACTGGAGAAAGAAAACACCGAGATCACAGCGCTCTTCGTCGCAGCGGCGGTCGGGTTGTTCCTCGTGATGGGAGTGCTTTCGATCGCGTGGTTCAACCGCCTTCTGTAGCCGCTGACGCGGAGAGAGACCTATCTTGAAGGTTCGGAGGAGGGTGTCCCCATCAAGAGCAGGACCGCGCCGCCCACTATCTCAGTCGTGATGCTGAAGGTCTTGCGGCCTTCCTCCTTGTGCGGAAAGCTGAACGGAACCCCATGAAGTCCTTCCCCTGAGAGCCAGGTGCGCTCGACCGAGCTCTTGAGTCTGCACACAAGGCAGGCCACAGTCTCGCCGCAGCGGCCAAGAATCGGCGCGTACATGCATTCAAGCACCTTTCCAAGCCTGTGCCCCACAATCTCGCGGTTGGGCGCCATTCTCTGAAATCGTCCATTTGAAGCAAGCACGGTTTGATCCCTGGCTATGAGAGCGGCCGGTATCTGGAGCGACTCAAGGTAATCCGAAACCATCTCGATGGGAGAAGACAGAACCGCGTTGAAGCATTTCTCACAAGTCTTTGTCAGGAGGTGGAGCTCGTCTTCCTTTTCCAAGCCGCGCATACAACGAAAGCAAAGCGTCTGGCCCATCGCATCGCCTGTTGTCTTTAATTATCGTCATGAGACGCTTGCGTCGTCAATTGCTGAGGCGAATACTAAATTGGCAACGTGAACATAGTTGGATTCTCCACCTTCTGGTAGACTGTCTCGTATGAGAATTCTTGGCATTTGCGGCAGCCCACACCGAAACGGCAGCACTTCGTATGCCTTGCGCTTCGCACTTGACTTGCTGCAGAAGAAGGGTGCGGAGACTGAGTGCGTCTTCCTGGATGACAAGAGCATTCATCCTTGCGACGGCTGCTTTCGCTGTGCCAAGGGCTCCTGTGTGTTCGATGATGACATGATCGGGATCCTGGAATCCCTCCGAAAGTGTGACGGGCTCATTCTTGCCTCGCCTGTTTACATGGGCATGATCAGCGGCCAGATGAAAGTCATGTTGGACCGCAGCGTGGCTCTGCGCGCAAGGGGAGTGTTCGAGATGAGCGGCAAGGTGGGCGCGGGAATCGCCTGCGGCGGGTTTCGAAACGGCGGCCAGGAGCTCACTCTCCAGAATATGCAGACCTACTTCCTCCAACAAAACATGGCCGCGATTGCAGACGGCGCACCATTCAGCCATTCAGGCGCGGCCCTTTTCGGAAAAGCCTCAGAAGACCAGTTGGGCCTTCAGACAGTGGGGAATCTTGCCGAGCGGATGGCGCAATTCCTGACTGAGGAGCAAGGGTGAGCCGCTGTCCGGCAGCCTCTTCAGGCGCGGGAGAGGATTCCCAGGCGTACGAGCTCCTGGTGGACACCGCTCATGGCTTCCCTGTTTTGCTCGATTCCTTTCCGGATCATTGGCCGTAATATCAGCGCATGAGGAAGCCTTCCAAGCAGGTTCTGAAGCGGGAACGTCCTTTTTGCCCGAAAATCAGCGACTATCCTGCGCCCAAGGGAGGCGGCAGCCTACAACGCCCCAGAGAGGGACGAGACATGTTTCCCGCGAAGATGAACACCCAGTGTCCCTGAGACGTAGCCCCGACGGAACACGCTTTTCTGGACGCCCGCCGCAAGCTGGCGGGCAACCTTCTTTGCACCGAAGCTGCTTGCCGTAGCAATCCCTACGACATACTTCCCACCCAGGGACGATGTCAGCCAGGCATACTGTCCGAGCCGATCGAAGAGGTTCTTTATCCTGGCGTTCATGGCGCCCCCGTAGGTTGATGAGCTCAGGATGATGCCGTCCGCACTAATGAGGAGCGCGCGCACCTTGTGGAAATCATCCTCGATGCAGCAGCGACCCGACTTCATGCATGCGCGACAGTCGCGGCAGAACTCTATACGGTAATCAGAAAGAAACAACTCGCTGACTGTGGCCCCTGCTTCGCGCGCCCCTGCGAGTGCACTCCTGACCAGGGCAGCCCCGCTTCCATCGGCATGTGGGCTCCCTATGACACCAACTACCTGCATTTTAACTTCCTCCGTATCCATGACGACGAAGGAGCACGGGATTTATTGCATAAGCAGGGACGTGTCGCTTTCGGTTGAAACGCCGATCCACAGACTCTACAATTCGGGCGGAGACGACCGAATGATGAGCTACGACGTTTTGATCCTTGGCTGTGGACCGGCGGGATACTACGCTGCCCTCGGGTGCGCGCGTGCAGGCTTTCGCACCGCGGTCGTTGAGAAGGGAGAGCTGGGAGGCACGGGGTTCCGTTGGGGATGCCTCCCGGTGAAGATGATGCTCGATGAGCTGCGATCTCGGCAGGGGAGGAATCCGCGTGGCGCAGCACATCCATCCGCGGCATCCCGCCTGTTCGGGAGGCGCCTCCTCGCGCGAACGTCGGCGGCAATGGTCGGGGTGGAAAGGCGCATGGCGCAGGAGCTCGAACGCCATGGCGTGCAGCTGATCCATGGCGAGGGCGAGTTCATCGACGCACACACGATCCGTGCCGGCGGCGCGCTGTTCCCGGCTTCTACCATCGTCATTGCGACAGGGACCGGGCCGTGGGCGCCGGCAGGCGTGATCCTGAACGGGGATACCGTGGCCAGCCATGCTGACCTTGTGACTTGGCGCGCGGCGCCCACAACGGCAGTGATCGTCGGAGCGGACGTGGAAGGCATCGAGCTCGCCTGCTTGCTCGCCCACCTCGGCACACAGGTTGAGCTGATCGAGGTGAAGGGCGAGATTCTGCCGGGGATGGATCGGGACCTCGTGAAGCCCGTCGAGGAGCGCCTTCGCGCGCTCGGTACCCGGATGCGGCTTTCCGCCGAGGTCGTGCACGTCCACTCGGAGCGCGGGGGCGCGGCTGTGCTGCTTGCCGACGGGAGCACGACGCGAGCCGGGAAGGTCCTTGTGACGGGTGTGCGCAGGCCGAACTTCCCCGCCGGTTTGGTCGGGGCGGGGATCGTGCATACCGCGGACAGGATCGGCGTTGATGATCGCTTCCGCACTTCCGTCCATCACATCTACGCTATCGGCGATATCAACGGACTGTGCGGGATGGCGCACGCCGCGATCCAACAGGGAATCCTGCTCGCCCGCATCATCCGCGGCGGACAGCCGGGGCCGGCAGCCTGGCCATCGCTCCCCCGGGCACTCTTCACGATCCCCGAGATCGCGGGGGCAGGATCACAGGCGCGAGATCTCGAGCAGCAGGGTATTCCATACACCCGGGCCACCTTCGCGCTGGCAGACACATGGCGGGGGATTTCAAGGAATTTTCACGAGGGATTCGTGACCGTTCTGGCAGCGAAGGACCGCAAGTTGCTCGGATTATGGGTATGCGGACAAGGGGCGTCCGAGCTGGCCGCCCCATTCGGACCGCTCCTCGACAGAGGGGCCGCTGTGGACGATCTGCTCGAGTCGCTCTTCATCCATCCCACGCTGTCGGAGGGGCTTCTCGAGGCAGCCTGGCGGCTGGCAACGTGAAGGAGCCCGAAACCTAGTAGCGCTGCAGGGGCCGGCCGGCGGCGCCCGTGACGAGTCTCGAGGTGATCTCGGAGCTCTTTCGGCGAATCTCCTCCGTGTCAAGATTGAGCAGCCTCCCTTCCCGCACAAGCACCTTCCCATCCACGATGACGGTGTGAACGTTTCTCTCTCCCAGGGAGTACAGGATGTTCGCGAACACGTCGTGCTCCGGGATCATGGAGGGCGTGCGGGGATCGAGGAGCACGAGGTCAGCCAGGCTCCCTTCTTCCAGCCTGCCGTACCCGGCCAGACCGAGCACCTCTCCGCCGGCATGGCACAGCGGAAGAATCTCGCCGATCAGGGCAGCGCGCGCGTCGTGCGCTGCGCACTTTGCCAGCAGTGCCGCGTGCCGCGCGGTTTCGAAGATGTTCAGCGTGTTGTTGGACGCCGGGCCGTCCGTGCCAAGGCCGACGCGTACACCCGCGGCAAGAGCGCGAGGCAGAAAATCGCGCACGTCGCCGAACTTCATGTAAGTCTTTGCGCAGTGTGCTATTCCCGCACCCTTGTCACGGATCAGCGCGAGATCCGCATCCGTGGAATGGTAGGCGTGAGCGAGGATGGTGCCGGCGCGCAGGACGCCCGAGTCGGCGAGCACCTGGACGGGCGTTCTGCCCTTTTCAACGAGGCTGCGCTCCACCTGTCGCTTTTCCTCTGAGACGTGGATGTGCATTTTCAGACCAAGCTCCCCCGCTTTGTCGGCCACGGTTGACAGGAAGCTTTCCGGGCAGACGTAGGGCGAGTGCGGGCCCAGCGACACGGCAATCCGCGGATTCCTGTTCCGATAGTCGGTCGTAAAATCCATCGCCTCCGCGAACTGACTCTCCCATCCGTCCCCGGTGCCGAATACGGCCCAGGCGAGGTCGGCACGGATTCCGCTCTCCTCGCAGGCGCGGAACGCCTGGTCCATGTGGAAGTAGTGGTCCGCCACGCAGGTCACCCCGGAAAGGAGCATTTCTGCCGCGGCGAGCAGCGTTCCCCAGTAGACATCCTCGGGCGAGAGACTGCGTTCGTACATCCAGATGTGCCTGTTGAACCAGTCCTCGACGAGGCAGTCTTCTGCAGCCCCGCGCAGCAGCGTCATGGCAGCGTGGCAGTGCGTATTGACCAGGCCGGGGATGAGGTACATCCCGGTGCCGTCGATCGACTCCCCGTCAGCGTCGGCGGTGCCGGCAAGGCCCGGGGCGATGCGCTGGATCCTGTTTTCCCGCACGAGCACATCCACGCCGGCCCTCCGGGACAGGGTCAGGAAATCGAGGATGGTCGCATTGCGGATGATCACGAGGAGATGGCGTCCAGCTTGCGGATGGCCGCGAAGAGCATCTCCTTGAACAGCGGAAGGTCTACTTCCAGGGCCACCTCTGCATTGGGAGCGCGCCCGCTGATGCCATAGACGTCCGCCACGGTGCGCCCGCGGGTAAGCTCGCCGGCCGTCTCGATCTCGACGTTCATCCTGCGGGTCCCGATCACCTCTGGACGCAGGAGGTGCGCAACGGCGAGCGCGTCGTGCAGGGGAGCGCCGGCAAATCCGAAGATGTCGCGGTTGGCCTGGGCAAAAAACCGCAGCAGGGGGGCGACTACCCGGGACACCCGTCCCTTCCACGAGGCCATCTCGTCGATGTCGATGAAGCTCAGCAGTGCCTTGTTCGTCACATCGAGGCCGACCATGACAATGGGAATCCCCGAGCCGAAGACGATCTTCGCCGCTTCGGGGTCGACGTAGATGTTGAACTCCGCGGCCGGGCTGATGTTGGAATCGGCAACGGCCCCTCCCATGAGCACGATGCGCTCGAGCTTCCCGGCCAGATTCGGCTCCTCCAGGAGGGCAAGCGCAACATTGGTGAGCGGCCCGGTGGGCACGAGGGTGAGGGGATCGCGGGAGCCCATGATGGTGCGGACGAGGAAGCTCGCGGCGCTTTCCGCAACGCCCTGGAAACTGGGCTCCGGCAGATCGGCCCCATCCAATCCGGTAACTCCGTGGATCTCGGGCGCGACCGTGAGCGCCCGCAAGAGGGGTTTGTCGGCGCCGCGCGCCACGGGGATGTCCGTCCGGCCGATCAGCGTCAGGGTGCGCAGAGCGTTTCGGTATGTCTTCTCTCCGGTCTGGTTTCCCGCCACGGTGGTCACCCCGGACAACTCGAGCTCCGCGGAGGCGCATGCGAGCATGATGGCCATCATGTCGTCGTGGCCGGGGTCGCAGTCAATCAGGATCCGCTTCATAGGGTTTCTCCCGGAGCTTGCTCCTTGACTTTTCCCCTGCGCTTCCGCATTGCCTGGGCGGCGTAGATGGCCAGGGCGACCGCCGTGGCGAGGTAGGGGATCATCTGTATGAACTCGGAAGGAACTTTCAGTGGAGCGAGATAGTTGGCCAGCGCATTGACCGCTCCGAAGAGGAGCGAAGAGAGGAATGTCCCCAGGGGCATGTTGCCGCCAAGGGTCGCGGCTGCGATGGCAATGAACCCTCGGCCGGCCGTGATATCCCGGGCAAACCAGGACACGTATCCCATGCACAGGTACAGCCCGCCCAGGGCGCCGAAGAAGCCCGACAGGAGCAGGGCGTACATGCGTGTGCGGTTGACGTTGATCCCCACGGACTGGGCGGCGTCCGGGTTCTGTCCCACCGCCCGGATCCTCAGGCCCAGGGGGGTCTTGAACGTGATCAGCCAGTACAGGAAGACCGAGACAAGCGCTCCATAGGTGAGAACGTTGTGCCCGCTGAGGATGGGACCGAGGACCGGGATGCCCTGCAGCAGCGGGATCTGAACAGCCGGGAAGAGCTGGCTCTTCAAGGAGCTGGTGCTGCCCTTGTCTCCCGTGAGGAGGAAGAGGAAGACAATGGAAATGCCGGCAGCGAACATGTTCAGGGCGATGGCGGCCAGGATGATGTCCGCCTTCAGCTTCAGATGGAAGTAGCCCAGCAGGGCGGCAAGCGCGATACCGGCTGCAAGACCGCCAACCAGGGACAGAATGAGGCTGTGGGTGAAGGCGCTCACGAGCACCCCCGCGCAGGCGGCGACGATCATGATCCCTTCCAGCGCGATGTTCGTTGCACCTGCGAGCGACGAGATGGCCACACCGAGGGCGGGAAACAAAAGCGGCGTCATGACCCGCAGGATTGCGAATCCGAACTCGGTTGAGAGTATGGATTTCAGCAGCGGGTTCATCCGGCAGCCTCCTTGTGCGCCGCCTCGTGCACCGTGATGCTGTAGCGCCACCGGCTCAGGAACGCTTCCGCCGTGATCAGAAGGATGATGACGGACTGGATCACCGTGACCATCTCGGCGGGCACGTCGCTCATCAGGGTCAGCACCTGCCCCCCCACGCGCATGTAGGCGAGGAAAAAAGATGCCGCGATGATAAGGAGGGGGTGGTTGCGGCCGATAATCGCCACGATCACCCCGTCCCACCCGTAGCCGGGAGACACTTGCCAGTTGAACCTGTGGTGTATCCCCATGACCTCCGTCATTCCGCCGATTCCGGCAATGAGCCCGAGGATGACCTGGCTCAGGATCACCACCCGCGACACCCGGATGCCGCCGAAACGGGCAAACTTCTCATTGAAGCCGGTCATGCGTACTTCGTAGCCCGTGGTCGAATGGTAAAGGAACAGGTAGACCAGCACGGCGAAAACCAGGGAGAGCACGATCCCCCAGTGCATGCGCGTGTCCGGGATAAACTGCTGGAGCCAGGCCGTCTGGGGGAGCTGGAGCGAGACGAGATAGCCGGCGGCCTTGTCGCGGAAATGGAAATTGATCAGGTACAGGCCCAGGAAATAGGCCACGTAGTTCATCATCAGGGAGGAGACCAGCTCGCTCGCCTTCCACCTCGCCTTGAGGAGCCCGGGGATGAAGTTCCAGGCCGCGCCCACCGCGGCGGCCACCAGCAGCACGAGGGGGATGTGCAGGAAGATCGGCATGCGGGTTGAGACGGCAAAGGCCGTGCCCACAGCGGCCCCCAGGAAGAGCGAGCCCTCGGCGCCGACATTGAACTGCCGTGCCTGGAAGGCCACGGCGATGGCGAGGCCGCAGAACAGGATCGGCGAGGTCGTCTCGATCATGTTGGAGAAGCGCCCGCGTGAGAGGAACGGGCCCAGGAGGAACTGCTTCAACGAGAAGCCCGGGTCCTTGCTCACTATGTAGATCAGGACCACGCTGATCACGAGCCCGATCAGAATGGCGATGATCGTCCTGATCAGGTTGAAATATCTAAGGACGAACTTCTCCACTCACGCCCTCCTCCCTCTGCACGCCAAGCATATACGGGCCCAGGTCTTTCGCGCTGATGCCCGTGACGTCCTCGAAGTGTGCCACCAGCTCCCCGTTGTAGATGACCAGGATCCTGTTGGACAGCTTCAGGATCTCGTCCAGGTCCGCGGAGGTCAGGAACACGGCCTTGCCATTGTCCCGGGCTTCCTTCAAGAGATTATGCACGAGCTCCTCCGAGCCCACGTCGATGCCCCGGGTGGGCTGTGAGGCAATGACGACCTCCGGGTCGCTCGAGAGCTCCCGAGCCACGACCACTTTCTGGATGTTCCCCCCGGAAAGCGAGCTCACTGCCGCGCGGGGCGAGCGCGCCAGGATGTTGAAGCGTTCCATCAGCTCCCGACTGTGCTGCGTGATCGGCTTCCACAGCAGGCGCATGCGCCGTGAGAAACCCTTCTTGTAGTAGCGGTCTACGATGAGGTTTTCCTGCAGGCTGGCATCCCCTGCCGCTCCGTCTTCCATCCGGTCTTCGGGGATGTGCGCCGTGCGCAGCTCCCGGACGGACCGTGGAGAAAGACCGGCCACCTGCGTGCCCCTGACGCTCACCTGTCCTGCAGACGCGGGAAGAAGTCCGGTGAGTATGCGCACGAGCTCGGTCTGGCCGTTGCCCTCGACTCCGGCAAGCCCCACGATCTCCCCGGCGCGCACGTCGAAGGAAACGTTTTTCAGGACACGCACATTCTCATCGTTGCTGAAAGAGAGGCCGCGGGCGCGGAGGAGCGGCTCCCCGATAGCCCTGGGTGCGGGAATGCGCGCGAAGCTGATCTCTCGGCCGACCATGAGGTAGGCGATTTCATGCTCGGTTATCCCTGCGGCCTCGCGCGTCGTAATCACGCGCGCGTCCCGCATGACGGTGACCCTGTCGGCGATCCGCTTGACCTCCTTCAGCTTGTGGGAGATGAAGATGATGGTCTTGCCGTGCTCCTTGAGGTCGAGCAGGCTCTTGAACAACCCTTCCGCCTCCTGCGGGGTCAGCACTGACGTCGGCTCGTCGAGAATCAGCAGCTCCGCATTACGGTACAGCGCCTTGAGGATCTCCACGCGCTGCCGCATGCCGATCGGCAGATCCTTGATCTTCCGATCGGCGGGAATGTCCATGCCGAACTCCTTCGACACTCTCTCCGTGATCGCCTGCGCTTTTCGGGTATCCAGGAACAGCTTCCCGGTCACGGGCTCGATGCCCAGCACCATGTTTTCCGCGACCGTCAGGTCCGGGGCGAGCATCAGGTGCTGGTGCACCATGCCGATGCCCAGGCGGATGGCGTCGTGGGAGCTCCTGATCTGCACCCGGCGGCCCTTGTAGACGATCTCCCCCTGCTGCGGCTGGCGGATGCCGAAGAGGATCTTCATGAGGGTGGACTTGCCGGCCCCGTTTTCTCCGACAACGGCGTGAATGGAGTTCGTCAGGACGGTGAGGCTGACGTCGCGGTTGGCCACCACGCCGTCTTCGTAGATCATGAGGATTTTCCGCGCCTCAAGGATCGTTTCCATGGATGGTGTCCGTTTCGTGTCCGCTGCCGCGCGGAAAAAAAGGGGCGGTCCCCGTTTCGGAGCGCCGCCCCAGGTTCGTCCTACTTGCCGAAGGCCGTGTCGACCTTGATCTGGCCGGCGAGGATCTTCTTCTCGAGGTCCTTGATCTGGTTGCGCACGGCAGGGGAGACCAGCTTGGTGTAGTTCTCGTTCTCCGCCACCCCGACGCCGCCCTCCTTGATGCCCAGGGCTTCAGCAGCGCCATACTTGATGGTCCCGTCCATTGTGCCCTTGATTGCCCGGAAGAGCGACCAGCCAACGTTCTTCAGCATGGAGGTCACGATGTAGGAAGCCTTCTCGGGATCGCTGTCCTTATGGAGCAGGTACTGGTCGGAATCGACGCCGATGGCGTAGCGCTTCTTGTCCTTGGCCGCATCCAGAAGTCCGAGGCCCGCCTGGCCGGCCACGTTGAAACCGATGTCCGCGCCCTGGTCGTACTGTGCCAGCATCAGCTCCTTGCCCTTGGCCGAATCGCTGAAGTTGCCGACGTACGAGACCAGCACGTTCATGTTCTTGTCGATGTATTTTGCCCCCTGCTCGTATCCCACCTTGAAATCGTTGATGACGGGGATGTCCATGCCGCCCAGGAATCCGATCACCTTCTGATTGTTCGCAAGCGGCATCTTGGAGTTCGAAACGATAGCCGCAAGCGCGCCCACCAGGAAGGACCCCTCGTTCTGCTTATAGAGAATGGAGTAGACATTGTCCAGGCCACCCTTGCTGTATGTCACGGTGGTGTCGTAGGTGATGTACTTTTTGTTCGGGTTCTTCGGCGCCAGCTTTTCAAGGATCTCCTGCAGCTGCCAGGTGCCGGCAATGATAATGTCCCAGTCGCCCTCTGAAAGCTGGGCAATGTCGGGCTCCCACCGGGCCGGGTCATATCCCCCCTCGATGGTCTTTGCCGTGACCCCCAGCTCTTTCACCGCCCGCTGCACGCCGCTGTTGGCCGAGTCGAAGAACGACTTGTCCCCCAGCGTGCCGTTCACGTACAGAACCACCCTCAGCTTCGGGGCTGCAAAGAGCGACGCGGCGCTCACAACGAGCACCAATGCAATAAGCAGCACAATCCATTTCTTCTGCATCCGGGACCTCCTGTTTTTGCTCTATCCCTTGAGAGCGATTATCCTCAAAAGTATCGCATCGAATCGAGACTTGTCAAATTCGAGGACGATCGCGAGCCGCCGATCCTCCCAGCGGACACTCGCGCCGCGCAGCGTGCCCTGGTTGAGCTCCATGCGCAGGCCGCTCGTGATGACCTTCCGGGCGATGCCGGGCTCCACCAGATACGCGGCGGTCAGGGGATCGGGCAGGAAGATGCCTCTGACGCCGAAAACCTTTGAGACATAGGCAAAGGGGACTTTCTGCAGATCGAGGAACAACCTCCCGGAAGCGCTCGCCGAGAAGCCCATGCGCGCCAGGTCCTCCTGGGTGTGGGTGACAGAAAGCGTCGCATCCCACGTCACAATGGTAAGCGGGATGCCCGTGTCGATGACGTACTGCGCAGATTCAGGGTCGGCGAAGAAATTGAACTCGGCGAAACGGGTGACGTTTCCGGTCTCGATCGCTCCTCCCATTGCGACGATCCCCCCTACCAGGTCCCTGAGCTCGGGGTACAGGTTCACCGCCATCGCAATATTCGAGAGCGGCCCGAGTGTGAGCAGGGTAAGGCCGGGATTCTGCCGGGCCAGACGGTAGATGCCGGCCGGCGCGCGCTCCGGGTTCTCAACAATGCGGGACGGGGGCAGCTCGACCCCGCCCAGGCCGTTTGCGCCATGGACACCCTCTGCCCGATGTGTCTTCTCCACAAGGGCCCCCGAGGCGCCGCGGAAGACCGGGATGTCCGTTCTGTCCAGGAAGCTGAGCAGACGCGTCACATTGTCCATCACGCGCGCGAGGGGGACGTTTCCCGACACCGTCGTGATGCCGACCACTTCCAGCTCGGGGCTCGCCAGCGCAATCATGATGGCAACGGCATCGTCGATGCCGCAGTCAGTGTCGATCAGAACCTTTTTTACGCTCATGCGGATGAGAATACACTGTACGAAGCGGGGGCAAAAGGCTAAGGTCGGAATGTGAACGCCACGAACGATGCTCTCGTCTCTCTGGGCAGGGAGCTGGAGCGCTCGGCAGAGGGGGGCTTTTTCGAGCGGCGGACGCACGAGCTGCTGGCCGACCGATTCCGTCGGAGAGGATTTGTGCTGATGGAGTTCCCCGGCATGCCCGGGTTTGCGGCCACGATGGACGGCCGGCTCGAGGGGAAGACCCTGGCCGTCGTGGCGGACATGGATGCGCTGCCGTCTGCGAGCTCCTCGTATGCCCACCTCTGCGGTCATCACCAGCAGATGACGGTGATGTACGGCGCGGCGTGCCTTCTGCTCACGCGCTCGCCGGGCTCGCTGGAGCGCGCCGCTTTCATCGCCACGCCGGCTGAAGAGTACGTGGAGCTCGCCCGAAGGGAGGAGCTGCGCCGCGCGGGAGCGGTCCGCTGGCTGAGCGGGAAGCAGGAGCTGATCGAGCGCGGGATCTTCTCCGGGTTTCGTCATGTGATTGCAACGCACTCCGCGTCGCTCCCGGGCCGCCGATCGGTGAGCAGCGTCCTCTCGATGAACGGCTTCGACGTGCTCCGCTTCGCCTTTCGGGGAAAGAGCGCTCATGCGGGAGCCACCCCGCATCTCGGCAGAAACGCGCAGAACGCGGCCAGCCTGTTTCTGCAGGCCTGCGCCTTCCTGCGCGAAGGCTTCGACGAAGAGAAGCACATCCGCATCCACCCCATTCTCAGGCTCAACCCCGACCAGGCCGTCAACCTGATCCCGGATGCCGCATTCGTGGAGACCTACGCGCGCGGCGTGGACATGGAGACCGTCGAGGAGACGGTCCGACGCCTGTCGGCGGCGGCTGCGGGGTGCGCGACGGCCCTTGGAATCGACGTGGAGACGGAGCGTGTCCGCGGATATGCCCCGTTTCACGCCGACAGCGGACTTCACGACGCCCTGCGGAAAAGCGCAGGCGAAATGGGGATCGACTTCATCGAGGACAGGTTTTCGGCGGCATCCAGCGACATGGGCGACGTCTCCCGGCTTGTTCCTTCAATTATCGTGGGGCTGCCGGGGACGAACGGCCTGCTGCACCAGTCCGGCTTCAAGATCACCGATGAGCAGTCTGCGTACGTGTTCGGGGCTGAGTTGCTTGCGGGCCTGATCCAAAGGCTCACCGAACCGGGGAGCACGTAGCGCTAGCCCATGTTCAGCATAGCGCTTGCTAATTCCTTATGGGATAAGGGGCGATTTCCGGATTAGTCACTACACGGCCACCTGCTTCCCCTTCGGGGTAGTGGGGGGCTTGGTGTCGACGATC